>Ga0209611_10004751_pt1 | contig 23119 bp, 18 predicted proteins | sample S1TSphgellanicum_3_FD_187693 | JGI IMG/M metagenome (GOLD analysis project Ga0209611, IMG submission 187693) | Host-associated microbial communities from peat moss isolated from Minnesota, USA - S1T2_Fc - Sphagnum magellanicum MG (SPAdes) (version 2) | ecosystem: Host-associated > Plants > Peat... | reverse complement strand
AAACTCATCACATATTTTGACATTTTCTTCCACTTGGTAACTGTAATTTCAAATTGATCTTGTGCATCTTGTTTGTCAAGGTTTGCAAGGTGTTTTTCTTTCTTGGCTTTCACAAGAGCCAAAACTTCGGCATGCTTCCAATTTGATTACCGTGGTTTTTTGGATTGCATTTCCACTAAATCTAAGTTTTAAACCTTCTTGCCTTTACCTTTGGCTTTCTTTTTTGTTGGTCCACTTGTTGTTCCATCATTGGTAGATCTAGTGCTAAAGATAACAACTATGGACAATAAAATAATATGGTTATGTTATGATTTTTCCCTTCAAATTAAATGTTCAGGAATCATTGTTGTATGATTTGTTTGTTTGTATATTTTTGCATATTGTGGAATTTTCTATGTTTTTGCAAGTTCTATTGATCAAGATTCAAAGCAACATGGTTTTAAAGTGGTAAAGGATTTTGAAGAAAACAAACAGGAAGACTGAAAGCAAATTGAAGACATTAAAAGGTCTGAAAACTTGCATACATTCCTCAATTTCATCTTCATGGGTGTTGGAGATTACAGTCTTGCAAAAGTCCATGGTTTTTTTATCAAGATTCTTTGTGGATGCACTCTTCTTCTTGAGCAAGCAAAGTTCCACAAAGCAAAGGTCTTCAACAAGTTTTTGTTCATGTGTAGGCACAAGTTTTCATGTTCTTGAGTAGGTAGAGTTCTTCAAATCATAGCACAAAAGAGCGGTCCAATAAGCAAGCAAAGAAAGGAAAAAATAGGGAAGCACAATAGATGTGTTTGAATGGAGGGGAACGTGAAAGGAACATAGTGAGGAACGAGGTAGATCCTTAGTGTTAGGTAACATTGAGTTAAAGCCCCTTTTGGGGGCTACTCCATAGCACTGAACCTAATGAAAAATCTTCATTTTTTAAAAATTTGGTGTTTATTTACCACTTCCCTAACATTCACTCAACACTGCATGCCACCTAGGATGCCACATAAGATTTGGTGGGAATTAATTCTCCATTTGTGAATGTCACAATAAATTGGTGTTTGAAAACATTGAGTTACCACTTACTTACCACCAAGTGTGTTTGCAACATAAGAATAGTTCCAAACATTGGTGACTTTTTTCTGCCCAAAAAAAAGAATTTTGTATGATTTTGTGTAGAGTTACATTGGATGGCCAACTTTGACCATCCATTTCTTGCTCATTTCAACTTGATTTTGCATAGTATTTTTTCCACATCATTCATATAGATGCCTTATATCTACCTTAAAATTTCTACTATCAATAAAGCATGGTGTCTTGTGCAATCCTCCAAAAACTTGTAAGTTTAACAACTACCCAAAACTTTAAAAATTAAACTTTCAATGGTGGGGATTTCAATGATATGTTGGAGACTAAAACAATGCTTGAAAAAACAGAAAAAAATATCATAGTTATTACAAAATCCCCTTTATCACTTGCTTTGACGATAAAAAAAATATACATTTTTTTTTAACCCATCATCTAGAAAATAGATGGTGCAAACAAACACCAGCCAAGCCAAAAAACAACTAAAGCCAACACGAGTATGTGAGGCTATTAGCCCCATAAGAAATCTTGCTAGGATTACTAGGCTAGAGGAAGGAATGTGAAATAATAAGAGAGCTTTCAATACAAAAAAAGCCTTCAAGTATAACGTGCGTAGTAAAAAGTACGCAAAAAAAAAGTATTTTATTTCCTCTCTTGCTTTCTTCCTACCTTGGATGTAGTCTATTTACTAGAAAGCTTCATAAAGAGACATCATAAATAAATGTCTCAAGTTATCTACTTGCTATGTAAATCAAGTAGATACATTTTGATGTATTATAGTAGTAAATGCATGGTGAAGTGTGTAGAAAGTTATATACAAGACTATCTCTTACTCGCATTATGAAGCCCATAGATCATTTTTTGATTTGTTAATTTGCACAAAGCAAATTAATCATTCATTTTTGAATCAAATCTTTTTTTTTTGAATTGAAGGATTTGATCTTGAAGTCCTCTGCAACTCTACTGAGTTGGATTTTAAAAATTCTCACAAAATTCATGACCTTTGGGCACATTTGTGAAGGCTGGTACAACTTTTGTATTGGGACTGTTTTGCTCCAATGTCAATTAAGGGTTAATAGAAAGAGCAATACAATACCACATAAGCTATAGGGGATGAAGTGATCCCACTCTCTTTTCCTAGGTGGCAAGTGGCGCATGGCGGTACACAAGCCCCCTGACATCAGGAGCCCATTACAAATCTCAAGTCAACTTGCGAAAACGAGGGCAGAAAAAATGTTAAGTTTTGTTCAAGCATATTTATTACTAACTTGAGAAAAATGAGCCCCAATATAAATGTGAAGTTCACTACTTACTTACATACAAACTTGACAAATGAGCAAAGCAATTGAGTCCCAAAACTGCAAAGACTTTCTGTCCAACAAATATTCCATCTGTCAAAAAAAAAACATTGCAGCAACTGGATGGAAAGAGGAAGAGTGCCAAAGGAGCAAAGCAATTCTGTTGGAAAGCTGAGAAGAATTGAAGACTGAGGCTTTGATCTGTGAAAAAGATACTGCAGCAGATGGATGGAAAGAGTATGAGTGCCAAATGAGCAAATCATATGTGTTGGAACGCTGGAAGAAAGACTTGAAAACTGACATTTCCATGTGTAAAACTACTGCAGCAAATGGATGGAAGAGATGATTGACAGATGAGCAAAGCAACTGAATTGAAAACTGCAGAGAATGTACAAAAATGAAAATTGGATGGAAAGAGGATGATTGACAGATGAGCAAAAGCAATTGAATTGGAAGCTGCAGAGAATGTAATGCAGGTTGGCCTGACAATTGCGCCATTTTTTGTTCACATTGAAGAGCATAGTCGGCTCGATAGCATTGTGGCCCTTCAAACCTGCCACATGTCACTTGGATGACACTTCGGGTAACCGTCTGTAGAAAACTAATCTTCCATAATTGAAGATTCTGCTTTTAATCTTCCAAACCAGAAGGTTACATTATTACAAAGACTGTTCCTATTGTTGGTTTTCATGTTCCCATGATTTTCCCCAAAATGTGCACATAAGTTCCCATGTTGTTCCCTAATCATTTCGTGGCGTGTCATAATCATTCACCAAGGATGGGTAATGTAATGGAACAGGCGAGTGGCTGCCCATTCCATAGTACAAAATGGGATTCGGATGTGTAATGAATTATTGGATGGAAAGAGGATGATTGACGAATGAGCAAAAGAAATTTGAATTGAAAACTGCAGGGAATGTTAATGTACAAAATGAGATTTGGGATGAAGTTAAATGAATTATTGGTGAAGCAAAAATGGATGGAGTAGATTGCCTTGCCAAAACGCCACCTACTTAATAATGCCGGGATCTTTCGCAGTTGGCAACTTGGAAAGCAGCTTACAACTCACCTTCCGCTCACAATTCTTTCTCTTCTTCCCCTACTCACACTTCTCCATGTGTTGTCAACACGCCGTCTTGTTCCTGTCTTTTTCTGCGTAGTGCGCTGTGGTCTTGGTCATCTTTTTGCGTGTCCCCGCAACTACCCAATTTCGCATCTAAGTTACACGCAATTCATAATTCTTCGTTTCTTTCAGATCGAGTACCCCGTTCGACAATTGCTTCGGATTCTGGTTTTTTGGATTCCATCGGGGTTGTGATTTTGTTCTGCGGCTTCCAACGATTTGTAGAGTACTAAGGCTTTTTCTTAGGCGGAGTTTCTTAGGCCGATTTTGGAAGGGACTTTGGGTGAAATTTGGGAGAGTTTTGGGATTTCATTCCATTTTTGGTTTGGTAAAGTGGAGAAAAAAAAATGACGGTTAGTGGGATCGTGGAGAGAGCGACGAGCGAGTTGCTGGCCGGACCGGACTGGGCGATCAACGTCGACCTTTGCGATGTTATCAACAACGACCCCTCGTGAGTTTGTTTTCTTTTATTTTCCCTTTTCTTGGGTTATCGCTTTGTTCTCCGCTTTGCTAATTCTTCTAAGGTGTAGACTATAGAGTGATTTGGAGCTCTGGGTTGTGGTGAGACGTGTGTTTTGGGATAAGGCCTTTTCGGGTGCTTGGCGATCTGGGTTGTGTGAGGTTGTTGGTCTCTTGAAGAAGGTCTTTGGTGCCCAATCTCGGCATGGATTTGTTGGTTTCTCGAGGCTTTTTTCTTTCTCAAATCGGACTCGTCGGTTCCACATGAAACTTGCTTGAATTTTGTAGGTAGAGTTTTTTTGGGGAGCGTTTTAGCTGAATTGGATTCTTTTGGAGTTTTGTGTTAAGTAGATTCTTGTGCCTACATAAGCATTCGAGACTGGTTTTCTTGGAGAAAATTGGGGGCTGAATTAATGTTTTGGGTTGTCTTTATGTCTCTTTAATGTCTATTCTCAGGCATTTCGAACTTGGTTTTCTCTGAAGTCTCTAGTACACATTTATTTGTTTGCAACTTCTTGTGACAAGTCCAGTAAATCGATTTTTGAAAGTTCTTTTGGTGCATGCTTAGGTTGTTTTTTTGAGCTCAGAACAGATGGGTTTTTGTGAGTTTGTTGAGATGAAATACTGAATTATGCTTTCCAGAATTTTTGTGTCTGTTGATGTTCTATGGTGTATGACAGTTCTTGAGAGTCTAGGTCAGCTTTGTTTTCTGAATATCCTTTGGCATTATGAGCTTAGTCTTCTGAGGGTTGGGTAGTGAATTAGGCTTTTTGGAGCTTGATGTCCAGGAGGTTTTTCCTGACTGATTAGGGTTTTGGGTCTCAGCTCAGAGTTCAAGTTGTGGGAATTAATTCCTGACTCCTTTGGTTTCAAGCTTCATTTCTTAGGGTCAAGAAAAAGCTTCTTGTTTTCCTGAAGTCGTGTGGTGGGAGATCTGTTGGTTTGATCCATTTCATCGTTGAGGTTTGTCTTAGTCTGATGTGTGCTTATGTGCTTATGTTAGTAGTGTGCCCTTTCTGCTTGTTGGGGGTAGTGGAGGCATCATGTACATGTTTGATTGGCACCTTTGAGGCCTTACCTTGGTGTTTGATCAGGGACTCTGAGCTTATGTAGATAACATGAACTCAACATTATGTTCAGTATTGACATTATGAAGTGATCCAAGCTTTTCATGGATCAAGTTGCCTATTTGGTTTGTGATGGTTGTAATCTGGGAGTCATGGGTTTTGCAATGAATCAGGCAAGCAAAGGATGTCATCAAGACAATCAAGCGACGGCTTACAAATCGTAATCCAATGGTCCAACTTCTTGCCCTGACGGTATGCATCTTTACTTGTTTCCCTGGGGCTTGAGCTACTTACTTTTACGTTTGGGTTTCTGGTTGTAATTTGTTTGCATAAGATTCCTGAATTTGGAAGTCCTTTTGAGTAAGATGGCTATCTGAACTTTCTGTGCAGCTTCTGGAAACATTGATAAGGAATTGTGGAGATAATGTCCATCAACACATCCAGGACCGAGAGGTGCTGCAAGAAATGGTGAAAATCATGAAGAAGAAAGTAAGTGTGTCAAGTTTTGGTTTCTCAATTTGGTCCCTTTTTGCTTGAATGTATGTCTTTTTGTTGTAAGCATGTACAGAGTTGTTGCCCCTCTCTGGTCCTGGATAGATGTATCTTGGTTGGCATCACATTTGTGGGATTGCAGTCAAGCTCCTGATAAGCTTCACTGCAACCTCAGTTCTAGCTTTGGTCCTGGATTGCTTTTGAAAAAGATTTGAGTCCCAGTTGCTGATGTGGTGATTTTTTGTGAGGAGGAACTGGTCTCATGATTATCATCAAGATTTGTGGGACAAATGACCTCATACCAATCTCCAATGGCACTGGTGGTTCTACCTGGTTTTGTCATCTCATAAGGCTTTGTTTTGGGGCAGCAGTTGTATTGATGAATAAGGCAGTGATGGTTGCCTCCCTCCATTTGAGTTTTGGCAGGTGGACACACGAGTGAGGGACAAGATAATTGTATTGGTGGATTCATGGAAAGAGACTTTTGGGGGTCATGGGGCGCCCTACCCCCAGTATTACATGGCTTATAGTCAATTGCAGGTGTGAATCACGAATCTTTTCTGACCAGATGTCTGTTCTGTTGCAAGGTTATGGCACAGGGGTCATTTATTTGTAGCTGTCACTCTAGGAGTTTCGTGGGTCCTCTGGTATTATACCAGGAGCTGTGGTCCATCGCAGTGATCCTCTTTGACAAAATGTTTGTGGCAAGTCTTGCATGATGTTATTTTTTTGGCAGTTGCTGAAGCCAGTTCATTTTGTATCTTTGCAGAGTTTAGGTGTACAATTCCCTCGGCACAGGGACATGCACAGAGTGCCTACCCTCATTCCACCTCAATCACAGTCCATTGCTTCTCCTTACCACTCTCTTTCCTCAGGGTTGCAGCCTTCAGGGATGGTTACCCCAAGATCTGAGGCCAACATCCATATTCCATCTATGAGGTATGGATCATTTACTCTGCACCAAACCAAAGTGCATCAATCGATCAACAGGGAGCTAGATGGTTTGTCCTATAAAAGAGCAGAAGAACCAGCATCAAATTATAAGCTGGCTTGGCACAAGCACATGATGTTACATCTCCTTTTTGAAATATTCTGATGGTTTGCCTTGTGGTCTTGCATTTGATGCAGCTTGACAGACATTCAAAATACTCGTGGTGTCATTGAAGTTCTCTCAGAGATGCTGAGTGCTGTGCCCCCTCGAGACAGAATGGTATGTGTTTGTAGTGGTGACCATCTTTTCTTCTGTGACTATTTCCTTTGACCTGGATTGTTTGAGAATGCATGGCCAATCATCTGGTGGTATGCATGGTACCATTTGTGAATGATATGCACCTAAGGTATTGGGAGGTTTTTGTTTGTTATGGATATTAAGTGACCACAGAATGCTACCGTCATGCAGGCTATAAGAGGAGAAGTGATAGTGGATCTAGTGGAGCAGTGCCGTACAACCCAGCGTGCTATCATGCACCTTGTCAATACCACCTCGTAATTTATCTCCCTTGATGTATGTGGTCGTTAATGTTTGTGTGTGGTGTCAATATCCCCTGCAGCAATATAGGATGCAGATAATAGAACATTGGCAGGATTGTATGGACTTGTAACCTGGACAACAGGCCATGGACATGGCAGCTCTGTGCTTTTCTTAGATAAAATAGAGTTTTTGAATCATGATGCAAGAAAACAGGTGTGGTGCTTTCCACACTGTGGTGGGTGTTGGTTTTCAGTTCTGACATGGGTTTTGCTTGAAAGTCTAGACTGCTTATTCCTTGATTACGGGTGGACAGGAATGAGGAGGAGTTGCGGGAGGGCCTATCCCTACATGATGATCTGCTGCATGTGCTTGCCAAACATGATGCCCTTATTTCTGGAGCTCCAATTCCTGCAGAACCTGAAAGGTGTGCCTGCAGATCCTGAACTGTACAAGATTTGTTTAGTTAAGATTTGCACCCTGTTGGACCATGATTTCTTGTAGAGGGATTGTATGTATACCACCAGATGGCCACTGCAGAGACCTTCAGGGATTGCTCTATGAGCAGAATTGTCTAATTAGTGAAGGTGTTGGTTTATACTTCACAGGCCTGCATCAGCACAAGGTGAGGAAGCATCTCGTATCATGCCTGTAAACTTGAAGCTGAGAACAAGCAAGCCTGCACTTGCCCGTCCTACACAAGAAATTGCAAAGAAACCTGTTGCAGTGAGTTCAAGTGCCACAAATGACTCTCGTGGGCCCCTGCTTGATCTCCTCAGTGGTGAGCCTGTGGATCCATTCAATTCAACAACTGTGCCTCCTGCACCAACTGAGCAATATGTTGGGCAGTTGTCATTACTGGCTTTACCAGCTCCAGAAGGGTCCCTGAATGCATTTGGATCAATGGCATACCATGCAGCCCCGAACCTACAACAATCTGTCAATGGCTCCTTGTCCCAGCCTTCTTCGCAGCCACAGGCTTCAAATGGCAATTTGGTGCCACCCTTCCAGGCATTCCACCAGCAGCTCCCTGACATGGTACAAAATGACTATGCTGCTCCATGGTCCATGGCTGCTTTGGCAGCTGGACACACCCTCACGGCTCAGCAGCGATCTATGATCTACGGTGATGTGCAACCTCAGTCACCACAGTTACCACAGTCACCATTGGGTCATCAGCCTCAGGCTCAGCAGACACAGAATACATACTCTCCAGTGCAGCAGCAGCAGCAGCAGCAGCAACCAGCTGTGAGAACACCACCACCATGGCAAGATGGTTCAGAGATGGAACGACAGCAGCAGTTGCAAGGGGGCTACCAAGTTCCAGCTCAATGGACAGGACTAAATCAACCTCAACCATGGAGTGCACAACAGCAGGCCGTCACGAATGCCCAGTTCAATGCAGGGTCATGGATTCCACCATCTCCAGCTCAGTATGAACAGTGGCAACAGTATTTGCAGCAGCTTCAACAGGTTCGAGCTTCATATGATCCTTACAAGATGGGCTCTGTGTCAGGCATGCAGGATGTCTTTGGGAGGACACATAATCTTTCCCCACAGGATGCAAGTCGACATATGCAGAATCTGCCAGTAGGAAGCCAGTACAAGCAGTCTCTGGTGATGGTGCCATTCCCACAGGCATCACCACCCAAGCCAGTCAATGCATCTGATAAGTTGTTTGAAGACTTAGTTGATTTTAGGAGTGTGGATGCAAAATTCAAGGCTGCAGGACTTGTGGAAAACATTGCAAGACCAAATAGCAGCACGGTTGGCTCTTGATTGATGATGACAACTTTACAGTCAGTGAATTCAAGGTTACAGGTTGTGATCCTTATGAAAGCTTTTTATCACATTCTTTATCCCAGGTTTATTCTACTACTACATTTTTCTCTTTCAAAAGAAATTGTCTGCATCACTTGCATTTAGAATCAACATTTCAGTCATTTTACAGGGGCTGGTAGAGCGGGGCCATCTTTTGCAAGTTTGATTATGTACCTCCCAGACCCTGGATTAAATGTTTGCATAGTTATATTGCATGATTTACAGGAAGATATGCTGGATCCTTTTATGATTTGATGGTTCTGACATTGGCTTCATTTTATGTTTAGTATACTCAGATTAATCTGAGTTTCCATGGCAGCTTTACCACTGAATGTATCAATACAATCAATGGGAAATGATGATGTTCTTTTAGCAATAAAAGTTTGGTGGAATTTCCTAATTTCAAATGGATTTCTTGCTTCTTCCCCATAGGTTGTTTTTGTTAAGGAAAACAAATCAATGTATTTTACCTTAATGGGGATTTTCCATTTTTAGCCAAAACGTCATATCAGTGAAAGATAACCCAAGAAAACTATGCTTGATTACATAATACCTATCTGCTTCAAAGTAGTAAAATGGCTTTTGTAAGAGGACGAGGTTACATGCAGCAGTAGTACAGAAGTTTAGCCCTTTTCAAGGGTTTGTCACTAAGTTATGAATGGGTTGGTTACACCCAAAATTTTATGACTGCACATAATGAAATATTTTTTGTATTTTTCCCCCATCTTGATGAAGATGGTTGTGCACAAAAACAGCAAGCCATCAGATGGTGAATCGAAATATGTTTGGTCACCTTCCACCACCCGTCTAAACCCAATGGCAATGGAATTTATTTTGGTTGCCATCCTTATTCTTAAACCAACTTCAAAGTAATTGAAATTGATTTTTGGTGCCATCCTGAACCCTAAACTAGCTTCAAGGTGACATGGTTTGCCATCTTAAACCCTAAACCAACTTTAAAAGGTGATTGAAATCCATTGGGTTGTTGGAATGTCCTTGACTCATTCTGGCCTTTTAATGGTGACTGAAATCAATTTCAATCACCATCGCGTGGTTGGAAATGACCCCAATTCATTTTGGCCATTTGATGGCGATTGAAGTCCATTTTAGTTGCCATCTTTCATGCATAAAGGTGTTACCCAAATTTTGTAATAGATAACCTAACAAGTTATTGGATCTAACGGGTATATGTAACAAGTTACTTTAATTTAACTTGTTCAACAAACTGATGAAGTTATCTCTATACAACAACCATGGTATCTACAATCCCAAGTTACTATCTACCCAAAATTGGTGCACTTACACCAATTGCAAGATTTGCTAGTCTTCAACACCAACAACCAAGTCCCAACGTCAATTTGGTACCCACTAATTTAGAGATGGAATGAATCCAACTATTCAATAGGTTGGAGCAAATTCAACACATTGATTGAAGATCTTCCAATCAATCAGTTTCCATACAACATTTATAACTTGTTGAACCCCAAACAACACTTATGATTGTTTGACAAAAAATTACATATCAACAAAGCACATGGCCAACTAGATCAGTGCATGTTCAAGGTGAAAGATCACAAGTTCCACACCATATATTGATTTCAATAAGAAATCAATGTGCTGGAATTGTAATTTGTTTCTAAATTGTCAACAAGCGGGACATTTGTTCAGCCATTGCCCCTTTGTTGACGATAGGTTAAGGCAATTATTGAAGGAGGAGGTGATGAATGTTCAGATGTCAACCAGGTGCAGTCACAATCAAACGAGCCAAAAAACACGTTGGGCAACCACCAAAACTTTATAAAAACTGCAATTTTGTTAAATATATTTTTGTGGTGCCATTTTAATGTCATGTTAATCATGGAATCTAGTGCTAAATGACTAATATGAATGTTCATGAATTCAAAATAAAAATTCAAAATAAATAATTTTGGGTTTTGGTTTTAATAAAGGACTTTTGAACTTGAACAACAGTTGCATAAAAAACAGTCAATTTTATAAATTACTAAGTTAAAGACTCTCTTTATAAAGGAATTTTGATGAGAAAATAATCGAGATGATGTTAATTGATTATCCACACTTAGAAAACATTCAGATTTTGAAAGTGGTGAAATTTAAAAAAATTTAAAATTAAAAATCTACTTATTTTTAAAAAAAAATTTCAAAAGTCCTTTACCACATGTAAATGGGTGTAATGTACATGACATCTAAAACAAAGTTGTAGTTTATGAAACAATAAAATAAAACATTAAATAATTAACATACTTTCATATAATTTGAAATTTAAGATAATTTTTCAAAAGAAAACACAAAATTTGGTAGAATTTGTACACTTTTTTAAAAAAATTAGTTATTCATGAAAAGTTAATACAAAAAATGTGGTGAATTATATGTATTTTTAATAACATATTGCAAAAGATTTCATCCCAAAAGTCTTTTTTATGAGAAAGTGAAAATGACCACAAAAAGGATTGTAGTCCTTGAGTCCTTCATCACCGTTGACTCATTTGATTGTGATTGCACCCAACCTATCCTTCCAACCACTCCAATTTAGTATTACCCAATGTGTTTGTATTAGGAACTCAAGCCATGAATCTCAATATTGGTCATACAGTAATACTTGTTAATTATTAATCAACTTCGCAACAACTTGTTACACCAATCATATTAGGTAAAACTAATATTTTGCCTACATCTACCCATTGTGGTATTATCTCATACCCCTTTTTGTACCTCTAGATCTTAGTTTATAACCAACATTGGACTGGAACAAAAGAATTTGATACTTTGATTTTTAGGTATTATATAGGTTATGTACTTGGATATGTGTATCCAATACCTAAACAACTTGTTATGCCACATACATAGACCCACATTTTGTTGGAAATTAGTTTTTTACAATGGTTCAACTAATCATTAGTAAGGACAAAGGACCTATTCAACAACATGTTATTGCACTAGTACCAATTGGACTATACAAGTTAACATTAGTTTAATAACTCATGTACCCAAAGGTTCTATTGAAAGGTTCTATTCACCAACCACTAGATGGAGGACAACTTGGAAATTCACTTAAAGGAAGTTTAATTGGAAGAGATCCACTTTGACAACCACAATTCAATCCATATGTTGGATCATTTAGATGGCTAGCATTTGACCCTCATATGTTTATACCACCATGGTATTAACAACTTATTGTACAACCTATACCAAAATCAACAACCAAGTTGCCATACAAGAAGTTACAATATCCAACCTATGTCAAAGATATTGATCCGAATTCTCACATCAAAGGTTCAAGAGGCCATTAAAACTATTTATGAAATAATGGAAGCTAACATCATCAACCTATTTGGTTTTACTTTTAAAGATAGTATCTTTAAATAGGGTGAAAATTTTGTTCAAGGCCGTCCAAATTGCACATTTGAAGAGTTGAAACAAGCATTTTGCAAGCAATTTAGAATTGTTGTGAATGATGAAGAGGTCTACATGTAGTTATAAAACACTCAACAATAAATTGTTGAACGTGTTGAGATTTACTATGAATGCTTGTTGAAACTAGTAAATTGTCTATAGGCTAGAACAACAGATGTTTTCCTCATTACTGTTTTCATAGTAGGTGTATTACTTTACCTCATAATAGTGATAGCAAATATGAAATGAGATACCTTGTTTGAGCACAAGGAAGCCAATCTAGTATGTGAAGAAAGTGGACCTATATATTAACTTGAATTACAGTGTTCTACTAACCACATCAAAAGCTAATACAATAGCTAAATCAATAGTACCTTTTGTTATGTACAACAAAATCTACATCACACTATATTAATTGTGATAAAATAGGTCATACTTTTGAGACTTGTCATAACCAAAATAAATATGAGGCAAGAAACGGTTTTGGCTAAGAACCCTAGAGTATCATGACTCATGTGTCCAGATCACATGGTGGGCACTAATATTCACTGTTCATCACTGATCAGGTATTATAGTCTGGGTGCAACAGGTTCCCCAGTTTGTCACTCTGACCAGTTTTTCGGTGGACAATGTTGGTACAGATTAATTCATCATGCTGGAAATGTTGGAAATTCATCACAGTAGTGAGATTTAATAAAATGTCCTTACTTTGCAGATACCACTGAAAGAGGGGTTAGGGGGTGAAATGAGGCCCAAAGATAGGGTGAAGATAGGGTTACTTTATGGATAACTGGTACAAATTTTAATTCATCACATGCTGGAAATGTTGGATATCGAGCTAAATTATATGGGTCTGGAATTGCCCACGTCTCCTCTCAAAAGTAGCTGGGCCTGGGTATGTTGCATAATGAAGTAAGTTAGCTTGGGAATATTAGTGCTTTCCAAAGGACGAAAAATTGTATTGTAGTGTATTGTTCTCCAAAGAAAACAATGCCCATAACAGACAAGAAACAAGAAGGGTTCTTCTAGACAAGGTTATCATGATGTGAATACATTATGTGAAACCCGCATGGATCTGCAACCAAATGTCCTTGTAGGACTGGACATAAGACTTTGGGAGGCATTCAGTGTGTGGCCCTTTTTTTGTTGTCAACACAGGTTTGTTGTTTATAATACTAATAGGTAACCCATGGCTACGTCACTCCAGCCACCCCGAACGCTCTGTTAAGCTCTATTGTCTGCACGATCATGTTACAACACCTCTGTGTAAACAACATTGCGAGTGTACACACCGGCAGGTGCATCTTCATGAGCATCCTCCCACCCATCTGTATCCAGCAGTTTCACCCCCTTGGGGCACCCAATGCGCGACATGGCCACATACAACTGGCCATGTGTAAATACAGGCTTGGGCAGAAAAATGCTGACCATCTTCAATGTCTGCCCTTGCGCCTTATTGATGAGCATTGGATGAGGAAACCACGCGTGCATGCGTACGTGTGTGTGTGCGCGAGATACTGCGCTGTTTTTTTTGGCCTCTCGCCCAAATCCCAGGCGTTGCGCAGATTCGCCTCTCACACAACCATCTGGGGCCACAAATCAACGGGCTGTTGCTGCGGGCCGCCAGCAGGTCCAGTGGGCGGGTGTCTGTGACGAACACACAGACAGACATTCCTTTTCCCTCCAAAAGGTAGTTGCTCCAAAAGTGAAGTCGCCTCATTGGCTTACAGTTTGCTAGCTGGGACCTTCTGATTCCTAAACGTGTTAAGATTTTGATTCCCCCAGCCATATGATGTTATGAAGCATGTGACTGATTCTTTTTGAAGTAAGGACAGGAAGAAAATTTGGCTCATGTAGTGAATAGACTTGTACATCCCCTATACCCCTGCGCCACTCCCACAGGAGCGTAATTGCCAAAGTAGTTTCAGCTACCCAACTTTGGTGGAAAAGGTTTGTCCTTGGTTCGTGGTCTGGAGTAGAAATGTAATATTCTACTGAACATGACAACCTGGGCTGAAAATTGTACTTGAACATGGGGGCCCCCTACCCAAGGGTAAAGCACTGCCTCGATTTTTTCTTTGTATTTTCAACTCCATTACCTGCCTGAAGAAACCTATTTCCAGCAAGCGGGATCTTCTGCGGTGGAAGGTACCAGCCAGGCTCTACTGGGATGTTCTGACCAGCGGGAGGTGACAGCCAGCCTCTCACTACTTCTAAAATGTGAAAAAATCAGGGCTCAACTTTACGGAGGAAATGGACCTGCGTACAGGCCCTTATGTGACATCCGACCTATTCCCTTGGCCTACCGGTGCGGGCACAGATCTCAAATCACAGAAGGGCCTGTACTCAGCCCCTTCTTCTTTACATAATCTCCTGCTCTATGCCGGGGTGAAATGACTTTGAGTATTTGAATTGTTGGCAATGTTCCCTAATTTGCACTGTCAAACCTAGGGTTCAAGATCTTGTGGCCCATACCCAAACTCCCATCTGTTATAAGAATTGAAAAAAAAACTAGCCTTGTGTTGGCTTTGTCCTACATGTCTTACGGAGGCATCATTGTGGGAACTTAGTCCAAGGGCCTATAAAGGGCAGAGAATCAAAAGTCAGCTTAATAAATAAGGTTAAAGTCTTGGTGTAGGTTTTTTCTTTTCTTAAGTTGAAGGGTTTAAAGGTGAAAATTTAAATAGAGAGGGGAGGGTTGAGTTTTTTTTCCCCCTTCTTGTGAGGAGTTGTTTCTGAGGTTGGGTGGGGTGGAGTGGAGTGACATGATTTTTTCCCCTTTTTCTCCCCCTTTGCAAAGGGGACGAGAGGAATGTTTAGGGAGAGTTGGAGATTTCTTTTCTGCTTTTCAAAATGGTTTTTCTTTGGTGGCATTGGGAAGAGGGTGGTTTGGTTATTTCTAACAAGGGGGATGGGCCAAGGCTTAATGCTTTTGAAAGCCACTTTTTTTTATTGGATGCAATTTGTTTTCAAGATCAATTTTGTGCAATTTTGTGACACAATTTTATTTTGCTTGGCCCCCTCCTTGTAAAGCAAATGAACTCTAAACCCATTAACTTGATTTAATGAAAAATATTATTTTTAGGATGAGACTCTTGTGAAACCATGAAAAACAACTCTTGAAGTTAATTTCAGTTTGTTTAGGTAAGCAAGTTGAACTTTTTTCGAAAGTTGACAATTAACAAAACTTTACAGTCAAACACGATTACTTTTAATTTGATGTAACACTCCCTACATGTACAATACCCAAGTTTTCTTTGGGGGCTTAAATTTCATACTTATACAATCTCCAACATTGGAGAGTGTGTCGTGTATATACATGGAACTAAACTTTGGTATTCAAACTGGACTCAAATGTTTTAAAAACCAAAACCACAAGTTTTACAAATTTGTAGAATCTAATGATAATTTCCTTATAATGGGGTGTTTTTTTTCTAGGATGCAACTTTGATTGTTCATTTTAATGCACTTGATCAATCATAGAACCAAGGACCTTCTGGGGTGTTATGATAGGGAAGGCCTTGATATCAAAACATTAACCATTGGACCTTAGGAGGCATGCTTGATTCCCAAGACGTATTGTTTGATAAGGAAAGCCTTCCCCAATACAAAACAGATAGAAGCATGCATATAAAGTTAAATGTGATAGCCAACTCATGGATATGTAATTACGGATGTTCTTGCATCTTGGTTAATTTGAACTTAAAACATTCAAGCACTATGTCAAACTATGTTCATGGGATTTTGGAAAGAAAATACTATGGAAAAGGTTTCAACTAGTGTTATGTGGTATTAAAATTTGCTATAGATACCCATTGGTTATCAAGTTGAGTATATATTCACTTACCCAATGGGGTGCAAGAAATCAAAAAACTAATTTTGGTACACAACCTTGGCTTTCATTTATTTTTTAATTTCAAAAAACCACCTTTCTAGCTGTTGGCACTTTGTTGATCATTTCATGAAAACTAATGGTTCTTTAATGTTTCTAAAGTAACGAGAACCAATGATTCTTGGATTTTGATTTTTAGAAAAAACCAGAACTGCTGGTTATTTTAAAAATCAAATAATTGCTCTACAGTAGGTAGTTTGTTGTCCTGTTTTGCCCTATTTTGGGACCATTTTGGGGTCCAATTCTTGGGCCAGTTTTTGGTCTTTAGATAGTCAAATTTAGGAAAAAAATCTACCTAAAACTACACTTGGAATCAAGAATTGGCCATCAACTAAAGCTAGACTCAAGAATCACCTCCGGTTAAAAATGACTTGAACTTCACCTCAAAACCTATTTTATATAGGTTACTGTTCTTAAATTTTATTTCAACAAAGTCAAATAACTTGCTTAAATTGGTATTCATGCTCTGACAATGGGTACTAAATTATGTAAGACAAAATTGGGGAGGAACGATGCAATTATGGAAAAAAAACCCCGAAAATAAACAAGCAATGAAAAGGCCCACTATTTTTTTTGCTAGGTGGAGAGGATTTATGTTGGGACTAAACCAAAAGATGATGAGACAATTTCATTCATCATTGTTTGGGTGATAAAACATGCAGCTTACACCACCGTAATTTATCTCATAAGGTCTGCTCAAAGTTGAATGTACAAATTAAAAATTAAGGCTTTAAAAAACCTTGGGCTTATATATAATTAAAGAGCTTGGAATTGTTTTAAAAGGGACAACATTTGAATCCAATTTTAGTTTCAGTATTAGAAAAATGTAGCCTCACATAATTCTCAGCCTCTTTAACCCTAGAAAATGACCTAAACCTACCAAAATTGGTTTGAATTGGTGTGTGGGGTTAGGTTTTAGATTTTTCAATTATAATTGGGTGCATGTTTTACAAACCCCCGAATTAGATAGGTATGAGGTAGGGGTGGGGGTTTGGATATTGTTATAGGTGGGCATAAGCATGTAGGTGTTTTGTAATTTTTTGACAGAAACCTAGATAGGTATGTTAAGTTTACTTGTAAAAAAACACCTTGTTAGACCCAATACATAGTCTTTTACAAACATTAGTTTTTAGAATTTAAAGCACAACACACAACATATTAAAAAAACTTGTGCTAATACAACTATTCAAACGTAAATGGGTTTGCAATGCCACTTTAAATCCAAAGATGAAATCATTCAAATTAAGACTTTTTTTGACTTAACATAGATGATAATCATCCTTCTAGAGTGGTAATTTGGACAAGTAATTTTCTGATGTTTTGTTCAGCTCAAAATCCATTCCATTTGTATTGATTGGGTGCATTTCAAACAAGCATATTCAAAATTGAATTACTAATTTTATGCGTACATTAAATCAGGAGCTTGTTGTTGACATCTTTAAAAAATTTAACCTGTAAATATTAGTTCCCTCACCCAAAGTCTTGCAATTTGTTGTCTGCTTTGCAAACCTGTTGAAATAAAAAGAAACAACAATGATGAACTTAATGATAAATCTGTAGGATGTACAAGGAGAACCACACAGCAAAGGATGCAGTTCCCTTTTTCAACAGTCAAAATCCTTGACAACAATAGTAATTTCTATAAATTTCTTAGCTCTTGAAATTTGGGTAGACCACAGAACTATTCATGGAAAATTTGTGTAATTAATTTTCTTGTCATCATGTTTTAAGATCAGTTTCACTACCTAAATTCCAAATTTTGTATCAAGTTTTTTGGGCAAACAGTTCTGCATGCACTTTCTCCTTGTACATTGATCCAGGTATGAAAAATGAGACTAACTGAGGAAGGGAAATGGAACCTCAGGAGTCAACATATTCCTATCTTGTTAAAAAAGTTTTGTAAACTCTTTGGCATGATGTAATAATGGAACCGCCACATGCAGCCTATTAAAACTCTCTGTACTCTTTTATATCATGCAAAAGTGAGTTTTAAGTTTCAACCCAGAGAGATGGAGCCTTTAGTACTATTTTTTCACATGTCTTTTGCTTTGGAGGCAAGGGTACTGTTGAATCCAGAAAAGAGACAAAGTTTTCTGTAACATATTTACCACATGTCTTTTGCAGGAAAAGCAAGGCTATCCTGAATCCAGAAGGATAGTCAAATATAGAATGTCATTGGTGTATGGAAAGTCATGGGGATGATCATCAACTAAGATGCAACATCATGATCATCAATGTGAAAGTGTATTATGCATTCCAACTTGCAACATATAAGACCCTCAATTAAAATGCAACATAATGATCATCAGTCATAAATCACATTAAGCATTCCAAGCCAAAACATATAGGAAAATTCAAATTCTCATCATTAACAAACAGTCTTTTTTCTTTTTTCATTTTTGTGATGTGGCATTGGTGGTGATGGTCTCACAAGAGATTTAGCAAACGTGATGATGAGCGCATGGAAGATTTAGCTTTAATGGCGAAAATATTTGTGCAATTTGTCAAAACAATAGAAAAACTGTCATAAACAGTAAAAACCGGGCAAAAATTCCTTTGTCACTGGATGCAACCTGGAACCTTAAACCTCCAACAGCAATATCTGACGTATTAGAGCTAGAAACTCCTGTTATAGCGGTTGGGCCTCCCAGCAAATGGTGAAATTTTGCCCTACTCTACCAGAATTAAATTACTGTTCACTACTGGTTATGGGATGGAAAAGACTCCTTTCTTGCATTGTGCAAAATGGATCTCTAATTGACAAGCTTGCGTTTTGGCCTGTCAAGCCTACCTGCACTAAGGGCCACACCACGCTAATGCAGCAGTAGTTAATGACATGGAGGACTTTGCTTATGAAATTACAAACCTTGATTGGTCGATTGGCTTTTGCACTATTCTTAATGCCGATACAACTGTTAGTCACTAAACAAAGAAAACTGATAAAGTGGTGGGTTCACATAAAATATATATTATCAACATCGAATGAGAGGTTCTTTTAGAATGTCTCATCACAAAAGTCTAGGAAGTTTCAGCAAAGCAGGAAAGCTTAGATTTGTGAATTTCCAGAGAGTGTTGCATGGAAATCCTACAAACTAAGCAAAACATTTCACTGCCGTTACTGTGGTGTGGTAATCATGAAGGCAACCTTTGATTATCTTCACCAAACACCTTTCTTATTGCTGTACCCCTGCCAGTGGTGTGGTTCTGCCCTAGATATATGGTTTCTTACTAAACTTTGATCTCTCTTCTCTAAACTTTGATCAACACGTCAAATAAACTAATATAATGAAATAAACTTTACCCTATACCATTCTCACATAAAGAAAGAAAATAACCCAAAAAAATGAATTGGGAAATGAAGTTTCATTTATGTTATGAAGGCCAAAATGCTTTCAGATATCTTATCTTTAAGGATAAATGTTTTTAAATTTTGTCTTCAAGTACTAGGGTGAATAAGGAGGTTAGTTTAACCTTTTGATTTCAAAAAAACTTGGGCTCCTTGCTCCTACACATTACCAGCAGAGGAGGATTAAATGCATTACTGTTTCTTTTCTTATGTTCTCATATGGTTTTCAATAATTCATCATGGACATGAAAAGGCACATGTTAATTTATCGTTTTGCATCCATGTTGATAAGTAAGGAAAAGGAGTGAGATAATTATATAAAAAGATGAGATATTTAAGTTTGAAAATGAGATAGTTTGTCTTTGGAATTTGTCGTGTTGAGATTCCCTTTATAGGATAGTCGTGTCTCTTAGATTCCAGTGGCAACTTGGTGGGCTTGTTATGTGTTTTATTCAGTCAAAGAGAGAGAGAGCCTATTCACACTAGGCAGTGCATCTGGGACAACATTTTCCAACCAACTATTTCTCCCAGTTTTCGAAGTATTGGAATTTGGAGCTGGGCCCCTCCATTTATACCATCTAAAAATCATTATTAGTCATTGATTTGCAACTGCCGCCAAACGATCTTTTCAAAGACAATTCTTGAACTCTGGAAAAAGGAGAGTGGTAGGTTAAGTGGAGTATTGGTCTGGCATTAACTCTTAAAAATATCACCCTATCTCAGTATTGGGTATTTTTGAATTTTTCACGCCAGCCTGGTCCCAGTATTGGATCCTTTTTTCAATATAAACAACTCCAAGACAGTCCTCTTTTTTTTTGGCAAAAAATCGCCGAAATGCAACAGAGTTTTCTAAAACGGAATATTCTGTCACAAATTCCTCTTTTTAAAAAAATTTCCTGAAAATGGTAGAAAACTGTTTTCTTGGGAGGGTGTCGCCGCAATTATGTCGACTGGCTTCCGTTTTAAGAGATCCTTGAAATAATGTTGTCAGTTGGTAATGGTCTGGTGTTTGTTTCTCCTTTTTTCTCTGCAACAAGATTTTCTAATTTACCTAAGAAAAGAAATGATATCGCTGGTTAAGTCGAAATGTGCCTAGGGATGCTCGCGACCCTGGCTCCATGAGGAAATTTTAAGAAAAGACACTGCTCGAGAAAGCCTGGTCCTGGTATTGGATCCTTTTCAGAAGGCTAACGAGTCTGGAAATTTTGGTAGCGGAGTTGGACGGGACGTCCTAAAGTGGAATCTGATCTCTAGTGAATGGGAAAGCCTTGTGTTTTTTTCAGGGTGCTTTGAGTTTTAGGAGGTATCTCGCTTCTTATTAACGTCTCTTTTTTGAGTTCATCGTGCTTCACGTCTGGTAAGGCACTCGGCGGTTGAGGGCGTTACTAGAAGTGGACCCAAGTCAGCTCCTGCCTCACACAGGGACCTTCTTTTGATAATGCCCTCAACCGCTGAGTGCCTTACCCTACTGTTTCACACCAGCATGGACGATCCACAAATGTGACACAGATAGGATCACAAAAATGATTAATTAAATCCCCAAGCTTCTGTATCCTTGGCACACAATTAGTTTACATTGCATGTCATGAAGAATATAGTTTGATAGCAAAGAGTGGGCAAATCCACAGATTAAGGAAGAATCAAAATTCTTCCTTTTTTCTTGAGTCTGATTGGGCTATATAAAATCCAAATTCTTATAATTCACAACAACCCTGAATATAAGATTTTCAGCTTAATTTTCAAGGCTTGATGAAGATTTGAATGTTGTCTTTTTCTACACAGTCACAGCAGCATTCCACCAATAATAGTTTACCATCAAAACTGGCACTCCACTGTGGCTACAGCCGTGCTCCTGTTCAGTTGAATGTGCAATTCAGCTGATGAATAAGTTCTGTCGTTGTGGAGTTTTTGAAAAGTTTTGGAAATTCGCCAGCCACAAACTTTGAAGTGCTCTGGACAACTCATTCCTTTAGCGCAGTATAACTGTTGTGGATGGGCATTTCCTTTCAGAAAGATGAAATTTCCCACTGTGGGATGTCCCATCTTTGGAGTCAGTTCTAGGGTCCAGCTACTAAATGCCCTTCTCCAAGGATTTTACCCTACACATTAAGGTATTTAAACAAGGCATCACAAACACTTTGGCCCTACTGTGTCCACACTGTAAACACCAAAAAAATCAGTTCCAATCTAAACAGTCTAAACACTTTCACCCAAAAAATTGGTTCATCTAATGTGAAACCGACTCTAATAAGGTAAAACTTTCAAAAGTGATCCAATGTGATCCCAGTGGGCTTTCCACCTTTTCTCCTTTTAAGTTCAACTTTGCTTTTTGCATAGCTGTCTCTTTTAGACATGGTCTTCAAGTTCATCAAGTTGCTTCCAGAAGGTTGAAAACCAAAGCATGAATATCATGAAAGGTATGAAATTGGAGCGTGCTTGCAAGTACATCGTTGTTCACATGCTTTTAAATCCAACCATTACTATGATTACTATAGTGGTACTTTCTTTTTGTTGAGATGATGTAAGTCCATACCAAATTATGTCCACATGCATTTGGATCCACCGCAAGTTGATACAGTTCATTTGATAACACAATATAACCTTAGGTGTGAGGTTTAACATGCATATTTTGGGAAAACATTTAAAGAGGAAAGAACCCTATGGAAGGTGTGAAATGCACCAATGTGAAGCCTAGTAAGTGCTCATTATGATTGCTAACATAATAATATTAACATTCGTGCAACACAAGCATTTTTAGTATTCCAATAATGTGATGGCACTGAAAGGTTTCTTGACTACATCAAGCACATGCATGCATGTGAAATCAATTAATAAACAGTAAAGAACCAAGTCCAAGCCATAAGAGGCAATACATATACACCCAAGAGATAATCAATGTCAACAGAACCAAGAACCTACTAAAACTAACTGGTCTCTACCACTTAAAACATACTAACTACAGACTATCTAAGTAGAGATGAGTACCTAGGATAGTCCAGATGGCAAGGACAATTAATCCCAACATGCACAATATTTTGGAACATCATGTAACTTGTATTGCTTCTTGTTGCGCAAAAGAAATATAATGTGCAATGAGTACCTTACCCTAAGGTTAGTTTAGTCATTAAATAGTCCTCAAAATAGGGAAATGTGAGAGTATGAAGTTGACATGTTGAAAATCATCATAATTATCATACGCTATACTCTGAATAATTTCATTACTCATATCACAATATTATAATAGATGATGAAAATAATAATTCCAAGGTTAACAAACAAATTTACTTTTTGAATCAAAATAATTATTCGTTTTGTCAATGTGGAAACCGACCCTAGGCTATGGTAATATAATTAACATGTTGGACACATATGTTGTAATTTTTGTTCTGAAGTCCATAGTGATGTATACAAAATTATATCACATATGTTCTATTTACATGCATCCTTTAAATATGGATTATAGGTTGTGGAGATATGACCTGCCAATGCAGACAACTTTTGTTCTGAGTAAATCATACTCTAATCAGGCATTGATGTTTGCGACTGCCCAAACATATACTTTCTAAGGCTTGATTCAATGTATAGGGGGGCGGAGAGTGGGCGAGGGAAACCCCATTCTGTACCACCAACGTAGGCATTGTATTGGTCAAGCTGTCAAAAAAGTTCATGGGCTG
>Ga0209611_10004750_pt1 | contig 23124 bp, 16 predicted proteins | sample S1TSphgellanicum_3_FD_187693 | JGI IMG/M metagenome (GOLD analysis project Ga0209611, IMG submission 187693) | Host-associated microbial communities from peat moss isolated from Minnesota, USA - S1T2_Fc - Sphagnum magellanicum MG (SPAdes) (version 2) | ecosystem: Host-associated > Plants > Peat... | reverse complement strand
AATTGTTGGACAAAGTCATTAGTTGAGCCCCTAATCCAAACCTTGTGTGAAAATAGGGTTTTCTAGAGAGAATTGAGCATGAGTGATCTCCTCTATTATCATATTAAAAAATAGACCTATTATTATTATTATTATTACCTAGTAGGGGCCAAAATCCCGTAAGCTACTATAATACTCTATAATGAATGGAAACCCAATATCCTTAAGGGCCTTGGTAGTAGGCAAGCCCAACAAAGGAAGGTAAGTGTTTCAAAAAATGACACGCTTGCCCTTCATCGACAAAGAAGCCATGACGAGGAACACGTGTCCTCCACCATCTACACTAAAAAACAATCCTATAAGGCCTTTACGATGAACACCTTACTAATACATGATCACGGGTTTAATTTAATTCAACATGCTAACTAACATCATTCTACACCCATATAACATAATAACCCTCCTCTAATTATGCTTAAGTTTTTTGAATCTAGTCGCCCAATGTGATGAAAACCAAACCTCAAAAATGAGGCCATTTCCAATTCCAATTAGTAAAGATTTCCACATTCCCATTCATTATCTACAATACTTAACAAAAGGGAGAGTATACATCAAGTTTCAACATGGAGATGGATACCTAATTTATTATTATCTTAGAGCTGAAGAAAAACTCCAAGGCCAAGGCCACACCCACATGCACTCACTCAACTAACTCACTTGGTTGGTGAGCTCTTCTTTATGAGTCATTTTTTTTGTAAAGCTTTAAAAAAAAGGCAACACTACTAGAGAGACTTTTCAGCATTTTGTCATAAAAAGTTTCGCATATTCGCAAAAAAGAGTTCCTTTACCAACCCCCTTAAGAAGTAGGTTCATCCCCTATGGAACATGAAACCCTAACTTTATGAAAATAATTTGAAACCCAAATTTCACTCTAGCTATGAACCAAAACTCACTCCACTATCGGCCCGGCCCACACGTCCTATAACATAACATACACGTATCATCATTTAAAAATAATGTATGGAGTGTGTTTGTGTGTGTGTGTGTGTGTATTCTATTCTCCATTTTGGACAATCATCACATTTAAGGCATGGAACCCTCCATTTCAAAAAAAAAAAGAAATAAATATTTTAAAATTTTATATATTTATATAGATAATTTTTATTTTTTATTTTTATTTTTTTTCAAAGTGAATATGCTCTTGGGAAATATTGATGTAGTTTTTTTTTTAATTCTGAGAAAACTGGACTCTGGGTTCATGGTAACAATGCCTTGTGAATATTCCTTAAACTGAGGGACCAAATGAAAACTACATTGTTCTGGAGTCTCTTGGCCTGGGACTTTTGGTCTCAGCAGCCCCATTGAATGAGCCCTGTGCAGAGTATATTTTATTTAATTTTGTGATATCAAAATTTTGGAAACTTTTCCCAAAAAAATTTTTAAATAGCAAAATTAATTGGAAAAATTTCAGAAATTTCCAAAATTTCCCCCTTTTTTTTTCCAAGAAAATGACAATTTTTTTTGGGAAAAAAAATTGACCTCTGCTGTAGCTCTGGGGTTTGTGTTTTTTTTCTTTTTGGCTAAATTTACCCTGTTGGGCCAATTTGATTCTCAAAACGGCTAAAACTTTAATTGTATTTTTGGTTTTCTAGTTGTCAAAAAAATATATTATTTTTTTTTCTTTTGAAAAATTGCCAGATTTCTCTATTGGGTGCTAGCACGGTGGCCAAAAATGTGAAGGATCCTTAACTTTTTTTATTTTCATGTCCTGATTATAGCCAAATTTGGCTAAACTATCTTATAGAAGATTATCGCTTCAGCTACATCACACAAATTGGAATAATTTAATTAATTAATTAACTGGTAATTTACTAGGCCTGTTCTTTTTTCACAGTAAACCAATGGAAAGACAGCACACACCCAAAATATTTTTAAAATTTTCATTATTTAATCAAACACCTGACAAAACAAAATTAAAAAATCCTTTTCTTGAAAAATAGCCAGATTTTTTACTTAATATCTTGTTTAAAGCCAAACTTGGCTAAGTCATTCACTTCACATCATGCTTATAGCCAGATTTGGCTAAACTATCCTATGGATGATTGTCAATTCACCTACATCAAAAAATAATAATAATAATTTTAAAAATAAATAAATAAAAAGAAACACTCTCTGGTACCTACTATTTTTTATTTTATTTTTTTTCACAGTAGACCAATGGGAAGACAGCACGCAGCCCAAATATTTCTAAAAATTCAAAAAAATGAAAAATGAAAAATCCCCGTGTTCTATACTCCACTTCGAGTTTCCCCAAAAAATAATTAAATGGGAGAAGAAGCTCCGCAGCGATGGCGGACGTTCTTCTTCGCTCTCTCGCGCGCGCTCTTGATCTCTTGGCATTTGTGCATTTGCGAACAATTTTTTGAAACTTAGGATTGAAGGAGAGGATTGGAACGAGAAATGGGTAGTTGTCGGATTTTAGTTCCGGGTTTGTTTTTGGTAGCATTGTTGACGATTTGTGGCGGATTTGTAGCAGCGGATGATGCGGCCTCGGTGGCTGGGAGTTCGCTGCCGAGAGTGGCGTTGAAGAGGAAGGCGGTCCAAGATTTGCAAGGTATCCGAACTGCCAAGTTGCGAGCGGCAGCAGTAACAGCAGCGCTAGCAGCAAATGGTAAGCTAGGAAGAAGCAGCAATATTGGAGGAAGTGAATTGGATTTGGCGTTGAGCAACTTCATGGACACTCAGTATTATGGTGAGATTGGCATCGGCACCCCTGCGCAGAACTTTTCGGTTCTGTTTGATACTGGAAGTTCTAATCTTTGGGTCCCCTCTTCCAAATGCTACTTTTCGGTGCGTTTTTGTTTTTTTTTTTTGTTTTTTTTTTTTTTTTCCATTCAGAGCTGCATCGCCTACAATTGTTGTTCACTTGCACTCGTAGTACAAGATCCTGAATTCTGACCAGCTCTTGGAAGTGGGTTGTTGGTTGCAGCTTGCTTGCTACTTTCACACACGCTATGAATCAAGCTCATCAAGTACATACCAGAAAAATGGTAAGAACTCCATCATCAATGCAATACTTCCAGCTCTAGCTAGCTATGTTCATGTGATCAGATCATAGATCAGACTGGGTTTATCTAGATTTCTAGAATTCTTCAAGCTCCAAGATCGATCGATCGATCGATCGATCGATTGATTGAGTGCTGCTGCAGCAGCAACAACCAAGATCCAAAATTCTTTTCCCACAAATTTCAGTAGCAATATTCATGATTCATGATCTTCAAAGTCCACACACAAAAATTTGTAAAACAATTTCATGAGATCTTCAAAGTCCACGTGATGATGTCCAGACAAAAACTTTGTGAACCAATTTCATGATCTAATTCAAAAGTCCACACAATGATGTGCAGACAAAAAACTTTGTAAATCAATTTCATGATCTTCAAAGTCCACACAGGATGATGTCCGGACAAAAAAATTGCAAAACAATTTTGCTTGAGCTCAATTTGATGCAAGGTTGATGATGATGAGTTTTGTTGGCAGGGACTTCCTTTGCAATCCAGTATGGAACAGGATCAATGACAGGTTTTCTCAGTCAAGATAATATAGCAATTGGTGATCTTACTGTCATAGACCAGGTTGGTTTGCAATTTGCATGTCGAGCTCCAAAAATCTGAAGTGAGAATGAACGATATCTGGAAGAAATCACAGGGATAGAGAAACTGGACAAGATCTTGATTTTTTGGACTATTCAATTTTTTCTCCCTTCAATTTCTCTCATGAAAATTGATCAATGCAAAAAGAACGAGTCCTATAGTCATTATTGATCAATTAGTGATGAAAAAAAGTGTTGTAATCTTTATTCCAGGAAACTGATACCCGAGCTTGTGAATGCACCTTGCATTTGTGACCAAAAAATGAAGAAGAATCATAGAGGTTTTCAACTTGCAGGTGTTTGCAGAGGCAACACAGGAACCTGGACTTACATTTGTTGCAGCTCAGTTTGATGGTATCCTCGGGCTCGGATTCAAGGAGATTTCTGTCGATAGCGTGACTCCTGTGTGGTATTTTTACTATGTCAAAAACCTTGAAATCTGTCTGATACCTTCAACATCATCTGGGTTTTTGTTTTGTCAAGGTCTCTCTGCATGGATAAAATTTTAGCTCTTGATGTCTGTTTGTATCCATTTCAATGGCATGGCTGAAATTGGAAGGAAGGACAACTTGTGCCTGCTTACTTCACAGACAAGACAAGCATAATTAATTAATAATAAGCTTCTTCCTGGAGCTCAGGTACAACATATTAAGCCAAGGGCTTGTGGCACAGCCTGTGTTTTCTTTCTGGCTAAATCGCGATGCATCACAAGAGAATGGAGGAGAGTTGGTGTTTGGTGGAGTGGATCCCAAGCACTTCCAGGGTACACATATCTACACTCCTGTCACACGCAAAGGCTACTGGCAGGTGCGAATTCCATGACTTCTGATGACAGATATACATGTCCCTCTACAGCAAAATTGCAGTCTTTTGGATCTTGTTCCCACAATCTACAAGCAAGTTCAACAAATGAATTCATGTTCCAGATACTGACAAACAATCTTGGAGTTATATGTTTTTTCTTGTGGCAGTTTAATATGGGTGATGTGCTGATTGGTGGAGAAAGCACAGGTAAAAGACAGTACCTCCCCACATTCAATTTTGCAAGCATTCTTTCATACTAGTATATATATATGATTCAAACTCTCAGCAGGGAATTTTGCAAAGTTGCTCAGATTCAGATGTGCAGTGTGGACTAGAACTCCATTTCTGTCTGCTTGAAGAGCTTACTGCTGATGAGTAGTATGGTTCTTGCTCACCCCCGAGCATGATATAACAAGTGTGGGTGGGGTACTGGTTTGTTTGTAGATTACTGTAAAGGCGGATGTGCTGCAATTGCAGATTCTGGTACATCTTTGCTTGCTGGACCATCGGTGAGTTAACTGGCTCATACTCTTGGAGGAAAATAATTGTTCACAACTATATATCCTCAATCTAATCTGTTTACTCCCTACCAGGTGATTTGATCACAAGAAAGAATGAAGCTCAATGGCTTTTAGCACCTCCCCCCAGTGTTTTTACTTGGTTTTTGTGCTTTGTGGGAACCAGGAGATTGTGGCACAAATCAATCAGGCCATAGGGGTTAATACAGGTGGTGCTATGAACAAGGAATGTAAGCCAGTGGTTCAACAATATGGCAAGCAAATTGTTGCATTGCTTCAGAATAAGGTGGCATGAACTCTTGCTCTTTTTTTTTATTGACTGTCGCTAAGCTTCCATCCTTTTTGCATTACCATCATCTCCAGTCATGAGCAGTTTATTGCAACCCATCAACTACAGTTCATGGTTCATGTGAATTAGTCTCCTGAGCATCTCCAAATATCCGCATGTTTTTCTCTGCTAAAGTGGTCAATGATGAGCTTGATCTTGTAACCTTCAACGTATACTACATTACGAGATTCTGAGCACATTTGAGTATTCATGTGATATTATTGATGTAAAAAGATGTGTGATTTGTATTATCATCATCATATCTGGGAATTTCTGGACATGGTTGCACTACAGATAAATCCAACAGAAGTCTGCTCTCAAATTGGATTGTGTCAATTCAATGCGCCTGGACAAAGGTTGGTCACCTGGGGTGAAACTCAGAATTGAATTTTATGAGCTTGGGATTTCCTGTTGGTAACAAAACACTTTGAAAAACATGCATTGTAGCAGTTGGTCTAGTGGTTGGGCGCCTTCCTTCACCTTGGGTGAGGATACTAGTGTAGCAATTTATGTTTCCGAATATCTGTCATACTATATAGATGCCTACTAAACTGTCAAGAATACGGGGTGCATGAAACAGGGAGGCTGGCATTGCAAGTGTTCTAGATAAGGAGGAATATGTCTCCAGTGGTGTAGAAGGAAATGATCCAAGATGCGGTGTCTGTGAGATGGCAGTTGTATGGGTGCAAAATCAGTTGACAGAGAACATACCAACAGATGAGATCGACACTTATCTAAATCAGGTCTACCCCTGAGGCCAATCAAAGCACCAACACTTTTCATGAATTTGATGCACTGGATTCGAGGCATTGGTTTGGCTTGCACACTGCTTAAATTGGTTTTGTAAATAGTTTACGTCCTTTGTTGCAGTTTCAAATCTACAACTTTCCTCTCTTGCTTGCTTTTTGGTGGGATAAAAAATTTATTGAAATCTACTTTAACAGATTTTTGCACGTCATGCACTTAATCTTTTGAACATTTTCTACTGTTACACTTGGGTGTGTGTGTGTCCACCAGGTCTGTGATCATTTGCCGAATTCTAATGGAGACTCAACAGTGGACTGCAGCAGTTTGGCCAGTATGCCTGATGTTGCATTCACCATTGCTGGCAACATCTTTCATCTCACTCCTGAGCAGGTTAGTTAATTGTTCATATTGATGATGGCTTCGAGCATCCATCCATGCAGAGTTTGTGGAATATAGTTTTTGAGGAACTAACTACAAGGAACAAAATTGTCATGTACTGAAGTGTGTTTAGTTTATGCATGTGTCTTCTTCTTCAGTACATACTGCAGGTTGGTCAGGGTTCACAAGCTCAGTGCATCAGTGGATTTACTGGGTTAGATATACCACCTCCAGCTGGGCCACTCTGGTAACACATTCTCTCTCTCTCTCTCTCTCTCTCTTTGGACTTCAATCCAAGAACTCCAAATTTCTGGAAGTCCTTCAGTGTTCATAAATCTGAGATGTTCACACATATCTGCTGTTTTTTGTTGCAAATGGGCACCATTTTTTGCCAAAATCAAAGGCTATGTACCTTGACGGTTCTTTGCATGCATTTCACATATTTACCAAGAGGGGAATTTGTGGTCGTTGCTCTTGTGTTGGATGTCGCAAAATTGCAGGATTTTGGGAGATGTGTTTATGGGTGTTTACCATACAGTGTTTGACTCTGGAAATACACGCCTTGGGTTCGCTAAATCTGTTTGAATGGAGGAGGAGGAGGAGGAGGAGGAGATTCTCCTGTCCTGAGCCCACCAGATGAAACAACTGCATAAATTGTTTAAGTATGATATGCACAATTTGAAGAGCAAGAGCTCCTTGTTTGTAGTATTGTAGTTGTATGCAGGTAGGCATTCCTCAGTTCAGAATCTCAGGTGTAGTTGTAGTATTTGCACAACTTTTGTAAATAATAGTCCACAATACTACTGCACGCATCCAAGGCTTTGTGGCAGTAATGCAAAATTTGTTAGAAATCAGATTCACATGCATTTGATTGACGATGATCATAGTTATGTTTTACTATAAAAAACCTTCCAAGTATTCAGTTGAATAAATCTTTTTGAGTATAAGAAATCAGACCCATTGCAAAAAGCAAAAATGGTCAAGGATCTGAGCTCACCTCAAATACCATGCTGTCTGTCCTTGCTTGTGGCAGTGTGATGAAGTGCTCCCAGCGAAAAAAATCACTTTTCTTGAGTACCCAACTCACTCTCACATGAGAAGTCAATTTGTCCATGCAATCAACTATGCTCTCACTTGCATATGTGTTCAGCATACCATTCCTGACACAAAGATCTGACTCTGATGCAGATGCCACAATCCTGGGCATGACCCCATCTGGCTTCTTGTAGATCTTCTGGTTTTTGGGTTGCCACAAACCTTGAGAAGGCAAGTGAAGGTTACTCCATCAGGATGCACCCCTTCACGCTGCATCTGACAGAAGATCTCCATGGCCTCTCCATATGGACCATACTCAGCATTTATCCTTCAACCATTGCAGTCAAAATAAATGACATCCCAAACCCTAATCTTGTCAAAGACTTTTTAAGCACTGGAAAGCAGGTCAGATTGGAAGGGGGACTAACTTCATTTTGACACAGAGGTTCACAGCTGAGAGAAATTTTGATCTTCTTAAATCTCTCTTTCACAAAATCATCATCATCAGAAAAACTGGTTAGAGAGATTGCAAAAATGTCAAACGGTACATGTGGAAGCGGTTTACAGTGTGATTCTAGCTGCTACTTCATTATTTTGCTTTTTTCTCTTGATCTTGAGAAAGCTTTTGCAGGTAGGGTTTAGGGTTTAGGAATCCTGTTATGTTTCTGATCTCCATGGAGCATCTTGTCATATGCAAAAAACATTTGTTTAACAACTAGATCTGAATCAGGATGTACAAACACATGGTTTTCGATTCTAAAGCATGATGAAACAAATACACTGATTGTGTCATGATTGAGGACCTTCCTCCCTGGTGCATCAAGAGAATTCACTGAAACTGCAGGAATTAGCAGAGTTGTTTTTGTACAATTCTTTGCTGAGAAAAATCTTCTCATGGATTGTTATGTACTTATATCTACACACATTATTGTCAGGGGCTGATGAAGTTGGTGCATACGTCATTGTAGCTAATCACTGTAGCTCATGATGAAGGTGATGGTGGTGGTCTGACCACTTCATGAGCAACTCCTCACAGGTATTTCTTGACTCGCACTTGAATTCATGTTACCATTTCTTCCCAAATGTTGTCATGGAGTTCAATTCATTGTTATGTTAAATCTTCAAAGTTTTGATGCCAAGAATTCATTCTCATGTTTTCCTTCGAAGTGTTTGTTGTGGAGAAGTCAATCCAGAAGCACCATGATCTAGAAGTGCCATCACAGGAATTCTTGGAAAAGTGTTCAGGATGTATCAGGTACTAATTCTTACAGTAACTCTCAACTCATAACAATCTCTTACATTTAGTTCTTCAAATTCTATTGGGTGTGGGAGGCGAAGACGGCATTGGTTCACTGGACAGATGCATTGTGTAGTGAAGCATTCTGAAAGTGACCTTAAGTACAGTTTGAGATGTTTGAAAGCAGTGTCATGATTTCTCATCCTGGAGCCTGATTTTGATTGTAAGAAATTGAATACACTTGTTTCTCTTACCTGATGTGAGAGCACTTACGCATTCAGAGTCTCTGCCCAGTTTGACATCTCTAGTGATCTTTTTCCACATCTTTCACTGAATGACTCTTTCAATGATCAAGACCTAAGACTAGAGATACAGGGGCAAAGTGTTGCCATATGTTACATGATGAATCCAATCAGGCAATTTCCATTGTGTCAGGATGAGGGGTATTTGGAATCAAGCAAGTTGAAGGTTTTAAGGTTGCATGTATGGGAGAAATCCTGAGAGGTGATGAACTGAGTTCTAAACTGACTTCCTGTTCCTTTTGTCCTTTTTAGTCAAAATTTGACAGTGAAAACTCAGCTTATTGGCAACTGGAGCTTGTCCTCTCAACATGTATGTGTGGTCATCTTGCAGAGATCTCAGCGATCCTATGATCTTCTCAATAGCCTCCTTCTCAATCATGTGGACTTCTACATATTCTTGTGGTTAGTACTCTTTCCTTCTTTCTTTTCCTACATACATTTTAGTATCTGGGGTGGTGAGAGAGCTACAGTATCCACCAAGAAATTCTACTTAATTGCAGTTTGGTGCCTCCACCCTCATGATAAGCATTTGTTTTGCTCTACCCATCAGGGTAGAGACAACTGTGATGCACCCAAAAGAAACAGGCCAGAAGTTCAGTATCCCTGCATTCTATGGTCATGTGGAGTGCACCATAGACACATTTCAGGCATCACTGAAGGATGATCCACTTGGGTGTCGCCATGGCTAACCACCATGTGTTTCCAATTGAGTATGTTGAATGTTTATCATCCTTATGAATGTCATTTCAAGGGCAGAGCCATTATACAACAAGCTGCTTGTTTGTTGATTGAATCCAGGATCTGAGAAATTTGACTCTCCCCACTAAGAGCTCTGGTTTACAACATTTGTGCTTGTGGGATTCATGTTTGCTGCTGATTCGGTATATGTGGTTGAACATAAGGTTTTGTTTGTCTCTGTTCCAGCGGTGTACACTTGGCCAATGAGCATTACATTCGGTATTATTTGCCAGTTGAAATCTCACCAAAATAATTCTGAATTAGACAAACAAACTCTCATCAACAATTCTAGACACAAAAAAAAATCTCCAAATTTTTCTTTTTTTGTTTTCGGTCTAGAATTGTTGCAACAAAACAAAACTGCCACCATTTATGCTCTAGAAAAAAGCCCTTGCAGAGTTTTGCCACAAGCTTATGGAAGATGTTAGGATTTAGGGTTACGCCATTTGCTCTAATTAAAAGGGAGTTGATTTTGCCTACCATTGAAGATCTACCTCCCACCCAAACCATCATAGATATACTCTAATTATGTCATAATGTGAATGGGGAAATATTCTACATCAATGTGTATTTATTGACACAAATGAAAATTTTATGTTGTTACATATATAAACATAGAAGGATTAGTAAAGGAGTGAAGTGATGTGGAGTTTTCAATATGAATATAATGCAAGACGATGTGAACAATTTACATATTTTTTCTTCTATATATATATATATATAGGTATAAATTTCCCATAGGATTTGGCCCTTTACTTGTATTAATCCTATAAAAAACCAACCCTTGACCAAAAAAAAAAAAAAAACAAGAGTTACAGAAGAATGGTTTTGGGCATTTGTCCAAATGTAGAAAATTTCTTGCAATGTGATGTTTTCATATAATACTCACCTTGGATTGACATGTAGTGTCAAATGTTTGAATCAATTGCTTATTGAGTTGGAACTTAACAATGGGTGGGGGAGTGATTCCCCTAATAATGAAATTGAACAATTAAATGACTCCATATGATTCAGTTCAATAATAACCTGGGATTAAATTGATTTAATTTATGATTTATGAACTTTTCTAAGGGTTTGATTGACGTTTAGAATTATGACATTTAATGCATTAAGTTTTGACATGTTAAAAACCAATTGAAATTCTACCATTTTCATGAAAAAGCCTAGAAAATGAACATTTTCATTGAAAAACAATTTGGAAATCGAACATCAGTATATTCATTGAGTTTGATGATGACAATTTCCCAATTAGATCCCCAAAAAGAATCTAATAGAAGTGGATTTTTTTATTAGATTTTTTTTTAACAAGTATCAACCTTTTTATTTTTGGAAAATTAGTGCAAATTTTCTACTTTAGTTGGGCATAGCAATTAGAACAAGAGTTAGAAACTCCATAAAATGTTATATTTGGTGTTTGATGAATAGGTATGATATCATCTCGCACCCACAACATCCATCCACAAAACAATGATGAGACCAAAATTTCTAAGTAAGGAGAGCATTGCATCACCTCATCATTCTAAAACCTTAATCACAACCGTTAGTGGTGGCTTTTCTATTTTCCCATTAGAGTCATCTTACATTCAACTAGAAACTTCTATCACCAATCCTTGAACCTCAAGGTGTAAACTTTTTGTTATAATGTAGTTAGATCACTAGAATCCATTCCTCCATGGAGTCATTATTTCTAATACATTTGTAATTATTGTATCATCTTTTTGCAACTCTTGAAAGCGAGAACAATCACTTGCTTGAAAGTTGAAACTTCTATTTATGTTTTAGGTTTGTTTCCATTATGTTCTCATAAGTTAATACCCACAATGCGATTAAAGATACTATTTTTGCAATATGAATTTGTGCAATTTAGTTAGAAACTGATTGAGAGTGGTTGATTTAACTTTTAAGATATGAAAAATGTCGATTCATAACACGGCAAGGTAATTCTAACATCAAAGGAGCTTGAATATCTTGAGATAAATTGCCCTTACCTTATTTATTTTCTTAGAAGTTGGAGCTTTTAACTTGTAGTGTGTTTTGCTTGTGATGCGATGCAAGATATTTATAAGGGCCTTCTTGAACTAAAATCAATTGTCACTTGTGAATAACAATTTATTTCAAATCACTTTTAGTTTTCTTATGAGTCTTCAATTCATTGAGCTTTAAATTTGAAGCTTTCATTTGAGCTTTTAATTTAGTTTTGCAATTTTTTTTACATCCAACTCCCTTCTACCATGAGTTTATCCATTTTTTAATATGATAACTATTGCAAGAACCTAAATTTAACAATGTTTTCAATCCTTGTGTTGGATTTGACCATGTTTTCAAGGTCAAAAAAATATTTTCTAATGGTCCAAAAATTCCTCTTAGAGGAGCATGGCATCCTTCACTACTTTGTAAGTTGTTTTATTGAGAACGTAGGTGAAGGGGATGATCTAAAGACCTCAAAAGTTCCAATTCCTGAGTCACCATTGTTGGAATTCGATTTGGTTGAAATCCTTCTTGAAAGCACTCATGAATTCATAGACCTTGAGAAGATCACCAAGTTGTTAAATTCACATTTTAATGTTTGGTTGTTTGATTCCATGTCCAACACACCTTTGAAGAAATAGAAAAAAAAGGGGAAGAAATCTAAGAAAAAACATCATAACAATAAAAAGTTTCAAGGTAATTAAACAACAACGTTACCAAGGGCAAAAGGTTTAGTATCAAATGGGGAGTTTATCCATGCTCTGAGGTATTGGGTCTATTCTTTGATTGAAAAGAGGAAGAAGATTGTTAGTTGCAAGTGGGACACCTCAATTAAACGTAGGATTGTAATCCGAAATATGTTTAACCTTAAGGTAAAGTAAGGTGGAGACTAGATTGTAAATGATTATGCACACCTAAAAAACATGAGGTTGTATATTCAAAAAGTTCCTAAATCAATTTTGGCCCAAGTAGATGAAAGGAGTTGAAAATTTGTTTAAATGAAAACCTTGTTTTATGTTTTAACTTCTTGCAAATGGTTAGCCCACGTTGGAATATGAGTTTTTGTATGCATTTCTTGCTAACTTAGGGGTCCTAAACATTCCCACCAACCACTAGTCTAATAATGATGGTTGGCTCCTTGTTGAATTCATGTACATCCAAGTCCAAAATGTTAATATTAAGGCATACAATATGCCCATTTCATACCATGTTCTTGTGATAAAGTTACAACAAATGACAATAGGTCTTGGATTTGTGTGCATGCATGTGTGGTTAATTGTTGGACTAAAGTATCTATTTCATATGTGTTGACCAAGTTGTTGATGGATTAGGTTTTAACAACCTCATCAAAATTATTATGAATGCATTATTCAAGGGTGGGGGGGCTAACCAAAGAAAATCTATCCAAAAAGCTTTCGTATTTTAAAGCAAATTGTATGATGAGTTTCAAGGTGGGAAAACAAGGGTTACTAAACAAATCAAAGACTCTTGTGCACCCTCTTCCATGGGTGTAGTTCATTATCTTGATCATAAGATGAACTTGGCAATCCAACCATTCATAAGATTCACATTTGTTATATAAACTAAGATGTTCAATAGAACATGTATGGTTAGCCATTCACCAAAACAACATTTGGAATTTTTTAAACCAGTTCAAATCTTGGATACCAAGGGGAACAGAATTATGAAGAATGTGAAACTAGATTGATGGCCATGCTAGAACATGGCAAAATACTATTTTTGTTTACAATGATGCAAATTTATTCCAATTTAATCCAAGTTACAAAGGTATAGAACCTTAACCCATTTTGAATTTGATCTGAAGTTTTTGGGTTTCATTTACACATGTTTTGAATGTCATTTGTAAAGCTTGAATGACATTTGCAAATCATGCTGAAAAATAGATAAAAATTTTGAAATTAAATTTTACAATGTTTGAATGTGATTTGGAGAAGTTGAAATTGTAGACCTTGGATGCGATTTGCAAACATTGTATGTGGTTTCCAAAGCTTGAATTTCTTTGACAAAACTTGAATGTTATTTGCAAATATTACAATTAATTAATGGTAAAGCTTAAATGTCATTTGTAGACCTTGAATGTGAATTTTAAAAGTTGTAATTAATTAATTTAAACCTTGAATGGCATTTCTAAAGGTCAAAATTATTTTGTATACCTTAGTAGATGGGGTTTGTAAATGTTCAACTGATTTATGAACCTTGTAAACCTTTCTAAAGCTTGAAATTCATTTTGGCAAAACTTGGATCCATTCCACAAACCTTGGATGTGATTTGGAAAGGTTGCATGTAATCATGTAAACCTTGGATGGAATTTCTAAAGTTTGATATTATTTTGTAGATCTTCAATGTGATTTTGAGATGTTGAAATTGAGGTTTTAAAGCTTCAATGTGATTTGCAAACCTTGTACATGGTTTCGAAAGGTTCAAATTAATTTGCATGTGATTTAAATCCATTTGCAGACCTTAGATGTGATTTCTAGAAGGTGTAATTAATTATGCAAACCTTGGATGGCATTTCTAGAGCTTGGATGGCATTTGCAAACATTGAAATTATGTTGCAAAACTTCAATGGGCTTTGTAAACTTCAATGAAAATTTGAGATGTTGAAATTGACATTGCACAAGTTTTATATGATCTGTAATCCTTGTAAGTAGTTTCAAAATGTTCAAATTAGGGTTGCAAAGCTTATGTAGTAATCACAAACCTTGGATGGAGTTTTGGAGACCTTCAAATTAATTATGTAGAGTTGAGATCCAGTTGCAAACCTTAAATGTGGTTTCTAAAGGTTGAAATTCTTTTCTAGAACTTATATGTGGATGGTTCAATGTGATAATTTGTTGACCTTGTAAAAGTTCAAATTCATTTGTAGAACTTTGAAGGGGTTTGGAAACCTTGAAATCAATGATGGATTTTGGAATTATTTTGGAAACCTTGAATGCAATTTCCAAATATTCAATGTGATTTGGCATTGTATGTGAATTCAAAGATTGAAATTGTTTTGAATGTGGTTTTTAGGGGTTCAAATTATTGTGTAAGGCTTATATGTGGTTTCTAAAGATTCAAGTTATATTTTAATTTCAATCAAGACGGGTTTGCAAAGTTTCAATGTGATTTTGAAATGTTGAAATTGATGGCATAGAGCTTGGATGTGATTTGCAATGCTCAAATGCGATTTTCAAAGGTTGAAATCTTATTGTTATAGTTTTTAAATGGCATTTGTAGATCCTAAATTTGTTAACCAAATATTAAATTTCATTTGCAAAAGCTTGGAGGGTTCATGCATGATAAAATATGCCAAGAAAGTAGTCTTAAGAAAATTTAATTTCAAAAGCAATCTCTTTTCAACATTCACATTCAATAATATATTTCAAAACTATTTAAGTTGCATTATGAAATCATTAAATACTTCATTGAATTTATTGTAAGTTGAACATAAAGTTTGAAATTTTTCTATACAAAAGAAGTGGATGAAAAGTATATTCTAAATTGGCTAGTTCTTCAAATTTTCCAAAATATTTTTACATTAAAACTTTGATAGATCATGGCTATAATATGAAAAGTTGAAACTATATTCATATACACTAGGCCTTTATCAATTTGAAAATATAATCTTGATGTCTCACTTTCATGCATTTGTAATTTTATTTTGCAGAATTGTGACACGTATTTTCTAGTACTTACATCTCAAACAATCAATTTAATTGCATATTAAAACATGTGGTTTTTCAATATTATAAAATGAAGTCAAAGAACTCTTTATTGTTGATGATTGACTTAAATAATATTCATGGATTTAGTATATTAAGGTATAATTTATTGATAATTTTTCAAAAAAATTGCAAGTGTCTTTGATTGGCATATTTACGCCATGGATGTTGGTTGTGAAATGGTAAAATCAATATTTTAATGTTTAATCATGTTCATGGTGTTCTTTTTTACATGTCTAATGTGTTTTTGTGATTTTATGTGATCTATCATGTATGTGGTAGGCAAATTTGGGCCTTTTCTCTAACATACATTTTTTGTTGGGACTTACATGTGTCTTTTATTGATGGAGACCATGCAATTACTCTTGAAATTTTCTCAAAGGAAAGATATTTTAATTTACAACTTCATAGTTGTGGTGAAGGTCTACCAATGTCAACTATAGAATTTATATTGTGGCATCGCCTCTTTCTTTTGCAATGATGAATTTTGTTCCTTTTATGGATTGTAAAGGTGGACAATTGGCAAATCCATATGAAATGAGTGATAGAATACAACATAAATTCCATTGAACATTTTACATTTGTTGTAAATGGTGAATTTAAGTATGGGCTCATCAAAGTGAAATATACCCAACAACAGGTGGTATTTTGCTTGTCGCACAACTTACATTTGTAAATGTAATAAAATTGATGAAAGTTGATTGCAAATGTGAATGCCCAAGCCTTTTTAATTTTTTCATCAACGTATTTGGATTTAAAAGCTTCCCCAAGTTGCATGCTTATATTATTTACAAGTTGTGTTTCTTTTGTGAAATGATAAAGCCTTTAGTGGTGTATGGTAGAACTACCTTTGAATAATTAAAAAATTTATACTTGGATGCTTGTCACTTGATTTGTTTTTTGAAATGCAAAAGCAAAGGAAATTTTGATTATTGAATTGGATGATCGATTTCCTAAATAGTCAACTTTGGATGCCATGGGCATTGTTTAATCTTTAATACTAGATACATGCAAATGTAAAGATTACATTTCCTTAACATTTCAAGGTTTTGAAAGGATTCTATTGCACATCCATGTGGAGAATTTAAGGATGGGTCATTTGTTCCCATGGTTTTCTCCATTCTTTCAACATGGGATTTGGATGTTTAACATGGTCTTTTCGAGTTGGCAATGAGTTTCAATTTGTTTAAGCCATGGCTATTGACAACCTAATAACATTATGAGAAATCATGTATGTCAAAACCACACTACCCTACAACTAAAACTCAAAAAACAACTCATATACAATTGTTATGCAACTATCCTTTAGTATTACAACTATTATGCAATTATCCCCTTAAAAATATGGTGTATTAATAAATAAATTTTCACGTCAAAAAATCAGTTAGTTGTATTATAGTTGCAAGTGAATTAAAAATGGGTCTTCTATATGGTAATTTATACACATCATACATACATATGTAATCAACCATATTTGATTTTTTAGGAATTACATTGTAATTTCATGTGGCAATTACTTTAGAATTATTATAAATGTGTTATTAAAGCAAAAAATATGTTGTAACCAGTGTATAATGTACATACATGTGATCATGCCACGTGTCCACATTTCCATCACCCATCATGGTATATATTTGCAACTAGTTTTTTTATTATGATTCCCATTGATACAATTAGTTTAGCCACTAGTGCGCCACTACTAAAGGATTATTGTTCAACTATGTTATGATTATAATACAACTATTTATATTTAATAAGGATACATATTCATTCATTATTTATATTTTCATCATATGTGTTTCATTTTGAATGATTTAAAATGTTATGGGAGTGCTACCTCAAGTTTTGGAAATCATTTTTGAAGTGCAAAGGAAAATGAGTAATGAAAAAATAACAAGAAAAGAAATAAACTTTCAAACTTACAAAACTTTTTCTTTTTTTCTTTTTTTTCTCTTTGGACATCTCTTACTTTCAAACCTCATAACTTTCTTATTTTTTATTCATTTAAAAAGATTTAAAGTGTTATAAGAGCACCACTTGAAGTTCTACAAATCATCTTTGAACTCTAATAACAACATAGCAACATACAAAGAATGTTTTTGGTGTTTGGGAACCAATCTTTGTGCATTTGGTAGTTTGTTTTTTTTCAGTTCTCAACCCCCTCTACTTTGAGGGGCCATAATTTTCTCAATTTTATTCCATTTTTAATGAGTTTTTAATGCACCAAATGCACCAATAAGAAGGGTTCAAGTTTTGTTTCAACACCAAAAACAATAAAGCCCACCCCTTGGATCTAGCATGCCTTAAATGCTTAAGTGTTATAACTCAATTTGCAACTAATGAACAACTAAAATATTTAACCTTTATGTTTTGTCTTCGAATCTCATGTTACAAACTATATAAAGAAGGTTTGTTCTTTTATAATCTCACATTAAATACATGTGTCATTTTGGGATGAGCTTAAAAAAACTTAACCTAAAAACAAAACATAAAATTTCATAGTTATTCTTTAGTGCACTTAATTGTATGTTTTCCTACCTACTTACCTACCTAAGTACCTATGGTTATGTACGACCTACCTAACTATATATATATATATCCAAAATATAATTAATATGCCATGTGGAATTTTTTATTGTGCCACATGTTATAATTTTGGAACATCATCAACAATTATAATGGACAATGGAGATCAATATTTTGAAAAAAAATTATGTCCAAAAATCTTCATAATGCCACAAGTCAAATTTTAATAGATGTTTGACAATTAATGATGTCAGCATGACATCATGTGTGTAGTTATAATGGAGTTCCATAGTAGTTGAAAACGAGTTGTTTTGACTAAGTTGCAATTAAATTGCAATGAGTTGCACCGCATATATAGTGAATTGCAACTCTATAACTCATGCAACTTGTCTATTAGCACTCACAACATATAAATACATTGAATAGCAAATCTCCTTTACAACTCAAAAATTGAGTTGTAAGGCCAGTTGCAAAACACCCATTTTTTTCATAGTGTAATTTGATATTTACAAATCCTTCAACATGATTATGGTGAATGATCCATGCATCATATCTATTGTCACATTCTATTCCAAGATACTTAAAACTTGCAAAAATTGTCATGGTTCAATTTTTGGTTTTATGGATGATAAACATTGTTTTGTTTCAATTTATTTCTTGAAGAACAAATTGTGTAATTGCTTGAACCTTCATTTGTAGCTTGTTGATGTTATGTATGCACAAAAGTTTTTCACACTTGAAAGTTTTCCATACCAAGCTACTTATGACATGTGGTTAGATTTGAACATTGCACATGGTCAAGGATGCTTGATCTTAAAAGGATGGAGTTGAGTTTATGACTTGTTTTGATGAAATGAATAATAAAGATCAGAGGTGGAAAATTTTGGAAACATAATGTGTTGTTAGCGAAAACTAACATATTGAATTTGTCACCAAATTTTGAGGAGCTGTCTAATATATAACACCATAATGTAATTGAAATGGAGATTAAGTATCAAATCTTATAAATAAATCTTAATGCATAAGCACTAATTTGAACTATTTGTTGTTTTACTCAATCACCTAAAGGCAATTTGAATATAATGGCAATGACCACCAATTATTTGATAACTTTCTTAAGTCTTCAGTAGATGTGTTTATAGCCATTGAATTTCTTTGCCACATATGCCATAAACCAAAAACAAAAAAAAAGATTCACAATTATAATATTTATTTCTTCAATTCTCTACAAAAGCTTACACTTTTAAATAGAAAAATAACTTGTGTCTGTCATTAATATTTAAAAAAATTTAAACATTAATGACCCTACAATTATAAACTTATCCATCTTTAAGTTCACTTGACCAAAATGGATTACAAATAAAAGGATTTCATGTTTACCCCAAAAAATTTACTTCCCCTTTCAACTATAAATAAAACTAAAACATCATGTGATTCCAAACTCCCCATTCATATTTTCAACTTCTCACACAAAATGTTGGTTAGGCACCTGCATGCAATCCTTTGGCTTTTGACAACAACAAAAGTGTATACATTTTCTTTCCTCCTATCATGGTTATATCACACTCAAATTTTGCCAAACAATTTGTCCATACATGTCATCAAGAAGAAATAAACACACAACCTTAAAAGATAGCAAGGTTCACCATGGAATATATGGAATATATACAAATAAAAAGCTTGGACCAACCCAATATGGTCACATCATCACTTTGTGTGACAACACCTTATATACATGAATATCCTTCTTACAAAAGAGGATGTATCTTATACCTACTCCTCACAAATGGGAGGATGTTATTCTTGCTTAATATTTTAATACCTAGTTGAGTTAAACATTTGCTAAATGTTTTGAAAAAACCTATTTATCATGCTGAAAATATGAAAACAAAATTTCAAACACACTAGTTCAATTATTTAATATAGTGTTTAATTATACTATACTATATTATTTTATTGTTGAAAGTCAATGATTTAAAAAAAATTTAAACACCTTGTTGTTGAACTAGCCCAAGTGTTGTGGTAGGCATAAGACCGCTCCCACTTTCAAGGAGTAGGTGTAACAACTCTCCCCCTTTTTACTATGCCTCATGATATGCATATGGTTAGGTTCATGATAATTTTGCTTCATGCTTTATAATGGGTAAAGTCATAAGGTGGGACACATTCCCAAAATGTGGGGTTGTACTCCACTACCTTCTCGTCCTAGGCCCCTTATTTTGGGACAAGCCTTAACCTACACATGACTTCATGTAACATTAAATAAGTTGTCAAATTTTTAGCTAGAATTAGGGTGATGCTTCTCTTAACTAGCTTTTTTTTTTATAATCATTTTAGAGCATTCTAGAGGAGTTTGTGGGTGTGCATTTCACATTTAGCAACTCATGCAATCATTTGTTCTGAAACTTGTTAAGGAAGTATTGTGAAGAAGCTTATGGAGTGTGAAATGGAGCGAAATTTGTAAGATAGGGAAGTTTGATAAAGGAGAGTGTGCTTTCTTGGAGAAATAAGAGAGTAGTTCAAGGTTGAAGGTTGAGCATGATGTAGTTCTTTTGTAGAGTACCGATGGAGGGATTAGAGAATTGTTCTCAAAATAGGGTAAGGAAGTAAGCAATTTAATTTGTTTTTTTTAATAAAAAAGTTGATGTTGAGATTTTTTTTCCTTTTGTTTTAGGGTTTGCAAATTAGGGAAGGAAAGAGGGTACTCTTTTCAACATGTGTGTGTAGATACTTGTGAGATGAGATATCATGCTTGTGTTACATTGAGTGACATGGATAATATAGCTTGCAATCTTTCTAAACTTTCATGATCTAATTTGATCATCATTTCACATTTCTTCATGACTACCAATACTCAACCCTCCAATTCAAACCCTTGTAGTAACATTACATTTCTTCATGACTACCAATACACAACTCTCCAATTCAAACCCTCATAGTAACATTACATTTCTTCATGACTACCAATACTCAACTTCTCCAATTCAAACCCTCTTAGTAAGGTTACATTTCTTCATAACTACCAATACTCGACTCTCCAATTCGAACCCTCTTAGTAAGGTTACATTTCTTCATGACTACCAATACTCACCTCTCCTATTCAAACCCTCTTCGTAAGGTTACATTTCTTCATGACTACCAATACTCAACTCCCCGATTCAAACCCTCTTAGTAATTAAGGTTAGATTTCTTCATGAGTACCAACACTCAACTCTCCTATTCAAACCCGTTTAGGGTTTAGTAAGGTTGAACATCCAATTTTCCCTAAAAATGAAAACTTGTTTGAACTCTTCTTCAACAATGTAATAAGCTTTAAACCAAGATTTTAAAGTTTTAGAATATCCTTTTCCAGCTTCATGACTTGAGTCATTCCGTTATTATTATATTATATGTACACTTAACTGGCTTGGGGTGTCCTTTGGGTGTCCTATTCCGGCACTTGTGTGGATGTTGTATTCAGGCACTTCTGTTTCCTTACTGGACTTGTTGCATTCCGAGGTGGAATTGTCCATACTAGGCGGGGCCCCTTTCCTTTGTACATAGCCGTGTGAGTTACATTTTATTTTATTTTTAATTTAAAAATAATTCCGTCGGACGAGCTGGTCTGTCCAGGAGTGGAGGGTATCCTTGTGGTGGAAGATAAATAATATATCTATCGGGCACAAAGTCTGGTGCCAAACCGTCCATTATCGGTTAGCACCCTTTAAGCTGAAGTATAAGAAGGGGGCTTTGGCAGCTTTGTTTATTGTGTCGTCATTCTCCAGTGTGTCCTTCTCCGACAACTTTTCTTTCTTCTTCACATGGCTTACTCGGCTTCCAAAGACTTTGTAAAATATACTTACACACAATCGAGTTATCCATAAAGTCACCCTCTGTTTCACCCCCCATCTCTTCTGCTTTCACCCCCTATCCCCTCTTTCAATGGTATCCCCAAAGTAAGGAAATAGGTAACCCATTACAAGAGTTATCTGTAAAGTCACCATCTCTTTCACCCCCTATCTCTTCTGCTTTCCCCCCCCTATCCCCTCTTTCAGTGGTATCAGCAAAGTAAGGAAATAAACCCATTACAAAGTTCAAAACACGCAATAATCAATCCATCCATTCCAGATTTCCCCCGTCTAAAATTTGGATGGATGGGTCCATTGCATTGGATCAAGGAGGATGATGGCCCATCATCAATTCCATAATCAAAGGATAAAAGCAATCTTGCTGATGTGTCACATTCTGATTTGTCTTTGCAATGGTCACTTGAGGGCTTTACCCTTACCCTTCTCTTAGTGTGAATAGGTCACCCACCCACCCACCCTTTCGGAACCTTATATATTTGTAAGGTGTGTTTCAAAGGCTAGTAGGAGGAAGATTATGCCATACAAGGTGCATTTCAAAGGCTAGGAGGAACATTATGCCTCACAAGGTGCATTTCGAAGGCTAAGAGGAAGATTATGCCTCACAAGGTGCATTTCGAAGGCTAGGAGGAAGATTATGCCTCACAAGGTGCGTTTCGAAAGGCTAGGAGGAAGATTACGCTTTGTAATGTATTTGCAAATACAAGAGGAAAATTAGGTTTTGAAATATTCACAAGATGTAGTAGCATGTGTTGCTCCATCAAAAAAATTCTTCTTTCTTTTAATTGAAAAGACAATTATGAGTTCAAAGTGATGTTAATGCCACATTCTCTAGCTAGAGTCCAAGTTTTTCTTTGACATTAATAACTTGTGCTATAAAAAGGAAATGCACAGGTAGTGAAGTTCAAAAGCAAACTACTATTTTCATGTTGGGAGGTAGTTGAGAAACTTGGGGCCAAACAAAGGATGACATGCATGAAGTTTCCCTTTATTTTCAAAGGGGGTTTTTGGCAGCCTTTCCAAAGACTTGCTTAATTTGACCATTAGGTGGTAGCTACTTGTTTTGCCTATAAATAAATAAATAATAATGAAAAATTTTAGGGTTGTTGCCAAGCTTAAAAGTCTATACATGATTGACTCAAAGCCCAGTTTAGAAAACTCCATTGTCAACTTGGAAGCTAAGCAATTTCTTGAAAGCCCACATGACTCGAACATGAGTGTCACCTCACACCAAAGACAAGCAAGCAATTTTCAAAGCAACCCAAAGTACACATAGAAACCCAAATTGTGAGGCAACCCAATTTAGGCTAGATATAGTAGAAGCCAAAAAAAAAAAAAAAAA
>Ga0209611_10004748_pt1 | contig 23126 bp, 18 predicted proteins | sample S1TSphgellanicum_3_FD_187693 | JGI IMG/M metagenome (GOLD analysis project Ga0209611, IMG submission 187693) | Host-associated microbial communities from peat moss isolated from Minnesota, USA - S1T2_Fc - Sphagnum magellanicum MG (SPAdes) (version 2) | ecosystem: Host-associated > Plants > Peat... | reverse complement strand
TTACCAGGAGACGGGCAGCTTTTACATCAACGCGGGCGTGGAAAATTCGAAGACCGCGCAGGCGATCAAACTCACACTGCAAACCGTCGCGCAACTGGCCCGCCGGGCGCCGAGCGCGCGCGAACTGCGCCGCGCCAAGGAGTACACCTGCGGCCAGATTCATCTCAATCTCGAGAGCACCGACAACCAGATGATGTGGCTCGGCGAGGGTCTGCTCGGGCACAACCGCGTGATCAATCCCGATAAGCTGATCCATCAGGTCGAGCAGGTGACGGCGGAAGAAATCAGCGCCGCCGCGAAGCTGTTGGTGCACGACGAGCGCCTGAACGTGGCCGTGGTCAGTCCGACGGCGGAACTGGCCGAGGTCGAGGCCGCGGCGAAGTTTTAATCGCGGGATCATCGCCGCCAAATGCCGATTGCGTGAGCCCGGGCCGGCGATAAGCTCGGCTGCATCCGAGCGATGACCCGTTTTTCCGCGATCACGCCAGCCGCTGCCGTGGCCTTTGTGCTGCTTATCCTGACCGGCATCGCGCTGCGCGTGAGTTCTTCCGAGCCGTTCAAGGGCGTGGGCTTCGACGAGGGTTATTACGCGCGGTACGTCGACCAGATCAGCCGGCAGGGTTGGTGGAATTACCCGGCGCTGGTTCAGTCTTACCTCGACGAGCAGAAGAATTCCGCCAACGGCCTGCCCACGCCGACACGCGCCACGCTCGTGCTCGGCGCCAGCGCGTGGCATCTCGTTTTTGGCACGACGCCGCTGGCCAGCGTGCGCGCCGTTTCCTGCGCCGCTTCCATCCTGACGCTGCTGGCCGCGACGGCGTTTGTGTGGCGCATTCGAAGCGCCGGCTTCGCGCTGGCCTTTCTTGCGCTGTTCACGTTCAGTCCGACGCAACTCTACATGGCGCATCGCGCGCTGGCCGACAGCTTCATGTGCCTCGCCGTGCTGCTGGCACTCTGGAGTTTGTGGGAGATCCTGGCGAAAAGCCCCGGGGTGTGGATATGGCGCGCGGTTTTCGGCGTCAGTCTTGTGCTGCTCGTGCTGACCAAGGAGAACGCGGCGTTTCCGTACTTCGGCATCGTCGCGCTCGTGGCCGCCGCGCGCTGGTTGAAGTTTGGCGTTGTCGATCTGCCGCTCATCCTCGTGACCTTGCTCGCGCCACTGCTCGGCGTGATCGTGATCGGCTTGTGCGCGGGAGGATGGAGCACGCTCATCGACGTTTACTCGCTCGACGTGGCCAAAACCTACAGCACGCCGTACGCCCTCGCCGCCGAGGACGGCCCGTGGTTCCGCTACATCGTCGACCACTTGCTGGCCAATCCGGTCGTCGTCCTGCTCGCCATCGGCGGCGCGCTCTACCTCACCGCCGAAGAAAAACCGGGCCTTTATCTGCTCGTCTTCGTCGTCGTCACTTACCTCCCGATGTGCAACGTTCCGCATGGCATGAACCTGCGCTACGCCACGATCTGGGACGTTCCCCTCACCTACCTCGCGCTGCTGCCGATTTTCCGCTGGGCGCAATGGACGGGCCTCGAATTCTTGCGCCGTTTGATGCTGATCGTGCTCGTCTCAGCCGTGGCGATCACCGAATTCCAAAACTATGTCGCAATCTTCGTGGACAATGCGATCTACGATCCAGTGACCAGCTACCTGATGCAGGCGCTCAAGATGATCAGCGCGCGTCCGCAGTGAACCGCTTCATTGCGCTCTTGAAATGACACCGTCCGCACCTGCTATTTCCTTGCTCCGCCCTGCTGAGTTTGGCTTGATACCACGATGACCAATTGGCGTCTGGCACTGGCTTTGTGCTGCCTCGTTCTTGCCCAGCCGCTGCGCGCGTTTGATTGGGAGCAGGTCACCACCAACGGCCGCGAGTACGTTACGCTTCACTCGTTTTGCACCTTCTACAGCTTCGGTTACGCCGTGCCCGGCGGCAACGACCGCTTCACCAGCCGCAACGGCGCGCACTCAGTCAGCCTGAAGGCCGGGAGCAGCGACGCCTACATCGACGGCGTGCATTACGTGCTGAGCTTTCCGGTCGAGAGTGGCGGCGGCGACTGGCTGATCTCGAAGATGGACGTGATCAAACTTTTCGAGCCGGTCTTTCGCCCCACGGAAATCGACGGCCGCCACACCATCCGCGGCGTGGTCATCGATGCCGGGCACGGCGGCACCGACAACGGGGCGACCAGCCGCCTCGGCAATGAGAAGACCTACACGCTCGACACGGCCTACCGGCTGGCGTCGATCCTGAACGGCGCCGGTCTGAAGACCGCCTTCACGCGCCGGAATGACGTCTTCGTCGATCTCTATGAGCGCGCGCACATCGCCTCGAACTATCCCGACTACTGCTTCGTCAGCATCCACTTCAACTCCGCCGAGGCGGAAGCGCGCGGGCTGGAGACCTACTGCCTCTCGCCGCGCGGCGCGGCCTCGACCTCCTCGCGCTACCTCACGCGCGGCGATATCCAGAAACTGCCGGGCAACGATTACGATCCGCAGAACCTGCTGCTCGCCTCGATGGTCCACTCCGAGATCATCAAGCTCAATCCCGGCGACACCAGCGCCGACCGCGGCGTGAAGCGTGCGCGCTTCGTTGTCATCAAAATGAACGTGCTGCCCGCCATTCTGGTCGAGGGCGGATTCGTCTCCAACCACATGGAAGCCGCGCGGGTCAACCAGGCCAGTTATCGCCAGGCCCTCGCGCAGGCGATCGCCCGCGGCGTCATCCGCTTCGTCAACACCATGGGCGATCGCCACCTGTCCCTGCCAAGTGAAATGCCCGGAAGCAACCTGAGCAGCCAGCCGCCTCGAGCCCAGCCGATCGCGCCCGCGGCGCCGTCGGGTCTCGCGCATGACCCCGCCAACGGCAACTCCACGTCTTCCACGGGAACCACCACCACGGGCCACAAGAAAAAGAAGAAGTCGGCCACGACAACTCTCGCCACGCCTACACCAGAAACTCCCTCCGGCCCCATCCCGTCAGCCAGTCCCACCACCGCCTCGCATGCGGGTCAGAGTAGCAAGGGCGGCAGCGGACTGAATCTGGCCGAACCCGCAACGCCCGCGCCTTCCGCCGATGCCGACAAGGCCGCGCCGGAACCGGACGAGCCGCCGACGGTCAACACCACGCCGCCCGCCTCGGCCTCGCATCACACCGGCACGTCCACCACCACCCCGTCGCGCGAGCCATGAAGTCCATCTCTCACCAGCCCGTCGGGGCGTTCGACTCCGGCGTCGGCGGCCTGACGGTGGTGAAGGAAATGCGGGCGCTGCTGCCGGCGGAAAATATCGTCTACCTGGGCGACACCGCGCGCGTGCCGTACGGCAACAAGTCGCCGGAAACGATCATCCGCTACGCGCGCGAAATCATGGCCTACCTGCGCGGCCACGACGTGAAGGCGGTGGTTGTGGCGTGCAACACCGCGTCGGCCCACGCGTTGCCGATCCTGCAGAAGGAGGCCGACATTCCCGTGATCGGCGTGATCGCGCCGGGCGTGGAGGCCGCGCTGGAGGCGACGCGCAACGGGCGCATCGGCGTCATCGGCACCGCGGGCACGATCGGCAGCGATGCGTATCAAAAGTTGTTGCGCGCGCTGCGGCCCGGGGTCGTCATCACCGCGGTGGCCGCGCCGCTGCTGGTGTCCCTCGTCGAGGAGGATTGGCTTTCGCACCCGGCCACGCAGTTGATCCTCGAGGAATATTTCGGGCCGATGAAGGCCGCGCGCGTGGACACGGTCGTGCTGGCCTGCACGCATTACCCGCTGCTCAAAACGCTGGCGCAGCGCGTCCTCGGCCCCGAGGTCGTGCTGGTCGACTCGGCGCAGAACGCCGCATTCGCGCTCGCGCACAAGCTCGCCACCACCGATCTCCTGCGCCCGGCCAATACCGCCGGCCACGCCAGGATCTACTCGACCGACAAGCCCGCGCAATTCCTGCGCCTGGCCGAGCGCTTTCTCGGCGAGAAGATCGAGGCGATCGAGCAAGTCAATGTCGAGACTCGGGCGTAGAAGCCGCGGGTCACCTCGACTGCCAGCGCGGCCGATCGCTCCACATCGTGTAGCCCGGCACCTTGCCCGGCATGACGAAGTGCTCGGTCAGCGGAAAATTTTGCGGCAAGGGGGTCGGGGAATTAATCGGAATGCCGCCCACGGTCATGAGGGTGAACCAGTCCTTGTACTCGCCGGTGGTGAGGTTGCTCACGGGCGCTTCCCAAGTCACGGGTGTAAAGAGCAGTATCCCGGTTGGGCAAACGTTGTCGTGGAAGTTTTCGAAGTCAGTAACGGAATCGGGCAGCCAAAGCGAGGCGCGGTCGCCGTACCAGGCCGTGGCCCATGGCATGTCGCTCGTCACCCACTCATCGGGCTGGGACAACTGGCCGATCAGCTTGATGGTGTAGGGCCAATACGGTGGCCAACTGAATGGTAACCGCCCGGGCGAAAGAAGGAACAGGCTCAGGGGCATCGCGGTCAGCAGCAGCATGAGGATGACGACAAGGTTGTTGAGGAGCCACAACTGCAGTTGCAACCGATCGAGCAGAATGAAGAAAAACGCGCTGCCCACCACAATCATGGACGGCAGCAGAATGACCATCGAATTCCAGGCACTAAGGTCCTCCGGCTTGTCCTCGCCGAGATTGTTGACCAGGAGAATCGCGATGATTGAACCGAAAAGCAGCCAGTGGAAAATGCGGGTACGCCGCCGCTTGAACTGATGCAGGATCGATGCGCCGAACAGCAGCACCATGGGATTGGTGCCGAGCAGCGACCAGGCGTGCTGGAAGTTCCAGCGAAAGCCGTTGTACTCCTTGCGGGCCCCGTCGCGGAACAACTGCTCGTAGCTCGGGATGGCCGTCGTGCAGTAGATCTGGTTTCCTTCGTAGCCTTCAGTGCCGTGGAGCATGAGCACGCCGTTGGACCCAACATAGGATCCGCTGATGGCGTTGAGATGCAGAAACCAGGGCGTCACGGCGGCAAAGCTTGCCACGGCAATGAAGATGGCCATGAGCACGCTGGAGTTCGGCATGAGCAGGAGCACTGCGGCCACCGGCACCACCAGAACGAGCAACTGGAGCCGGGTCAGGTAGATGGCCGCCAGGAGGATGAGCATGACGAGCGCCCAGATCCAAGCCGGCAGGAAGGACCGCTCTTCCCGCTCGAGGCATTCGTCTCCGATAGAGACGATGCGCTCGAGGCAATAAAACGCGCCCGTGGTCAGGAACATGAGAAATGTCGTTGAGAGGGCCGTCAGCGTGTAGCGCCATACCAGTTCGGTAAGCAGAAACGTGACCAGGGCCATCCAGGCGACCCGCTGATCGAAAAACCTCAGACTTAACAAAAAGACCAACACCGCGGTCAACAAAAGGAAGACCTGATTCAGGACGAGAATCCATCTCTCCGGGGCGTATATGTTGGCGGCGCCGATGGACGAGGCCGGCTGGTCAAATTCCGGACGGACGAGAGCAAACCAGCCCGCCAGGAGGTAGGGATAACCGGGCGCATTGTAGGTGTCGGGAAGGACGCGCGGTGTACCTGGAGGAAATTTTTCCGAAGGGAAAAGGTCTCCGGACTTGCCTGCCAATCCCTTGCTCAAGGCAAAGTCGTGCAACTGCGAAACGGCGCGCGGCCGCAGGAATTCCGTCGTGAATCCCTTGCCGCGGGCGATCTGGCGCGCCAACTGGGCGTTGTCCATGGATTGCGCGTCGGCAAGGCCCTTGTATGCGGAGTAATCAGCGACAAAAATGATGATGCCCAACACGACGAGAAAGGGGACCAGCCGGACGAGAATCGTGCCTTTGCCCACCTCCAGCGTCTGCAGCGTGCCTTGGATGAAATTCATTTCGAGTCGATTTTGTACGTTTTGATTTTGCGGTGCAACGTGCGCCGGCTGATGCCCAGCAGCCTGGCAGCCTCGGTCACGTTTCCGTCGGTTAACTTGAGTGCCTGTTGAATAAAGGCTTTTTCCATGTCTTCCAAATTTAAACTGGCGAAAGTCGCACGGGAAGCGAAGCCGGGATCGCCGCCGAGTCCCGCCGATGGGCGGCCCTGCACATCCGCCGGCAGGTCGCGCAGGCCGATGCGTTCGCCGCGGCAAAGCACGACGGCGCGCTCGATTGTCGCGCGCAATTCACGGACGTTGCCGGGCCATGCGTACTTTTGCAGCGCTTCCTGGGCATCGGCGGAAATGCCGGTGACCTTGCGCTGGTTGGCGCGCGCGAATTCCTTGAGGAAGGCATCGACGAGCAGCGGGATGTCCTCGCGGCGGTCGCGCAGCGGCGGCAGCTCGATGGGCACGACGTCGAGGCGGTAAAAGAGGTCCTCGCGGAACTTGCCCTCCCGCACCATGGCCTTCAGGTTCTTGTTGGTCGCGGCAATGACACGCGCATCGACCTTGATCGTCTGGTTGCTGCCAACGCGCTGGACGACACTCTCGCCGAGCACGCGCAGGAGCTTCACCTGCGTGGCCGCGTCGATCTCGCCGATTTCATCGAGAAAGATCGTCCCGTGGTTCGCCTCCTCGAAGCGGCCGACGCGCCGCTCCATCGCCCCGGTGAACGCGCCCTTCTCGTGGCCGAAGAGCTCGCTCTCGAGCAGTTGCGGCGAGAGCGCCGCGCAGTGCACCGCGACGAAACGCGCGCTTTTGCGGGTGCTGAGCATGTGCAGCGACTGCGCGACCAGCTCCTTGCCCGTGCCGCTTTCGCCCTCGATGAGCACCGTGGCGCGGGTCGGCGCGACCTGCCGGATGCGGTCGTAAATCTCCACCATGGCGGGCGAGCTGCCGATGATGTTTTCCAGCCCGAACTTCTTGTCGAGTTCCTCGCGCAACTGCCGGTTCTCGCTCTCGACCTGCCGCGAATGGAGCGCGCGCAGCAGCACGGCCTCGAGCTTCTCGAGATCCAGCGGCTTGGTGATGTAATCGTACGCGCCGCGCTTCATCGCCTGCACGGCGATCTTCTCCGATCCGTACGCGGTCATCAGGATCATGACCGGCGGCTTGGGCAGCGTCTGCGCGCGCTTGAGCAAATCGAGCCCCTCCTCGCCGCCGGTGAGGCGCAAGTCGGTGAGCAGCACGTCGACCGGCTGCGTCTCGAGCAGGCTCATCGCGGCGGCGACGTCGGCGGCGAGATAAATGTCGAACTTCCCCTCGAAGAAGCGGCGCAGGCCGTCGCGCGTGTTCTTCTCGTCCTCGACGACGAGCAGCGTGGGCAGATTGTCGTGCACGGCAGTCATGCGGCTTTTTTCGCGGGAGGTTCATCGCCGGCGCCGAGCAAGCGCACGCGCCGTTCCGCCAGCGGCAGGAGAATGCGCGCGGTCGTGCCGCGGCCGGGTTCGCTCAGCAGCTCGAGATGTCCGCCATGCTCGTGAAGGATGCGCTGCACGATGAAGAGGCCGAGGCCCGTGCCGCCCTTCCTGCGCGTGAAGTAGGGCTCGGTGATGTGCGCCATGTCCTCAATGGAGATGCCGGAGCCGTTGTCCTCGAAGGAAACTTGCAGGTGCGTGTCGGTGCGCGAGGTCGTGACGCGCAGGATGCCGCCGTGGGAGAGCGCCTGGATGGCGTTCTTGATCAGGTTGTAGAAGGCTTGCTTGAGCTGGTCGACGTTGGCCGGAATCAGCGGCAGGCCGGAAGCGAGTTCCTCCTGCACGATGACATCGCGGTCCTTGATCTCCGGATCGAGGAATGCCAGCGATTCGCCCACGACAGTGTTGATGCTGACCATGGCCCGCGTCGCGTGCGTGGGGCGGACCGCGCCGAGGAACTGGTGAATGATGGTGTCGAGCCGCGCCACCTCGCCACGCGCCACGCGCACCGAATCAAGCAACTCCGTGTCGCCCGCGCCGCGGCGCTTGCGCAGATCGCGCTCCAGCAACTGGAGATGGATGTTGAGCGAGTTGAGCGGATTGCCCAGCTCGTGCGCGACACCAGCGGCCAGCAGCGTCACGGCATTGATGCGCTCCGACTCGATCGCCTCCCGCGCCTGGTTCCGGTGCGCGGTCAGGTCGTGGAAAATGATGGCGAAACCCATCAGCGAGGCGTCCTTCTCCTCCAGCGGCACGAGATAGAAATTGAGATAGCGTTGCTGCGGATAGAAGACCTCGAGATCGCGGTTCACGACACGGCCCTCGGACAGGATGGTCGGCCAGTCGAGCTCCTTCAGGTAAATCGCGATGGAAGTGCCGAGCGCCTTGGCCGGGTCGATGCCGAGGAGGCCGTTCACGGCGTGGTTCAGATAGAGAATCTTACCCTGCGCGTCGACGACCACGATGCCTTCGTGCAGCGTGTTGAAGATCGTCTCGAAAAAACCCTTCTCATTGTTGAGCCGCTGCAGATAGGCCTGCAGGTCTTCCTGCCCAACCCGGTCGATCCGGTTGAGGAGCTTGTCCAGGAAGGTGTTTTTCACTGCGGGTGGGGCCGTGGCCCGAAGGGTTTAAAGCCAGCGTTTCATACGCAGCCAGATGATCAGGATGATCGTGCTAACGATTGTGACAACCGAGGCGATCTCGTAGGCGTGCGGGTATTCAAGCTCGGGCATATCCTTGAAGTTCATGCCGTACCACGTGCCGATGAGGAGCGTGGGCGTGGTGATGGCGGTCAAAAGCGTCAGCAGCTTGATGATCTCGTTGGTCTCGTACGAGACCTTGTTGAGATAAACGTCCAGCGTCATGTAAAGCTGCTCGCCGAGGGTTGAGGCGGTCGTGTCGATGCGGTTGAGATTGCCGAGCAGGTCGCGGAAATAGGGCAGCAGCACGGGCCGGATGATCTTGAACTCGCCGCGGGCCAGGCGCGTGACCACATCGCGCTGCGGACCGACGATGGCTTGCAGGTCGGCCAGCTCTTTCTTGCGGGCGCGGAATTCACTGATGACTGCCGGCTCAGCCTTGCGCGCGGCGAAGACGGTGTCTTCCAAGGCGGAGATTTCCTTGGTCAGATCGTTGAGCACCGGCTGATAGGCATCGACGATGGTGTCGAGCACATGGTGCGCGAGCCGGTCCATGCCGCGGGCGATGGTGGTGGGATTTTTCTGGACGCGCTCGATCGTGGTGGCGAGCGCCGGCAGCGGCTCGGTGTGGTGCGTGACGAGGAAGGTCTTGCCGATGAAGAAGTCGAGCTCGGTGGTGCGGAACTGGTCCTCCTTGCTGAAGGCCACGGCGTGCATGACGAGGTAAAGATAGTCCTCGTAGTCCTCGATTTTCGGGTAGCGCGTCTCGGCCAGACAGTCCTCGATCGCCAGCGGGTGGAAGGCGAAAACATCCTCGAGAATGGAATTGGCCTCTTCTCGCGTGGGTGAGGACAAATTGACCCAGATCAGCAGCCCCTTGTCGGCGCGGACCAGGCGTAAAGCGTCGCTATCCAGATTGCTGGCGACAAGTTTGCCATCATTAAAGACGAAGGATTGGATCATATAGCCTGCTGGGTCCCGTAGTGAGTAACGTGATGTCGAACGACGCGCAAATCTTTTCGCTGAGCCTTCGCCTCATTTTCCCGATATGTCTGGCAAAATCCACGGTTATCGTTTACTGACAATTCGTAACGCATATAAACAAACGCCTTGTCAGCTTAGGCAATTACCGCTTTCATTAGCACCCCGTATGTTGAGCCCACGTGCCACTACCGGCTTAATAACTCTCTGCCTTTTATTGAGTTGCCGGATCGTTTTTGGCACTGATCTTTCGCAGGCGACTCAGTCCGGTGTTCCACCGCCCATCATGGGAGCGCCGACACCCGCCACGTTGGGACCAACGGATATTGGCAACTCATCCGCAACTCCTTCCATGATGGCGTTACCCGTGGAACCCGGCTCAATCTCACCGGGGGGCAACGGTCCCGGCATGGACGCCGCGAACACGCACAAGTTTTACACCTTCAGCGTCGGCCTGCGCGAAACCTACGACGACAATGTCGGCACCAGCAATACGAACAAGCAAAGCGCGCTGGAAACCTCGGTCTCACCGGGAGTCGTGGTCGATTTTCCCATGGGCAACACCGAGTTTACCGCTGGATACACATTCACCGGAACCTACTATACCCAGACCGCAGGCACGGGAAAAAATCTACAGTATTCGAATCAATTTAGCGCCCAGCTTAGGCACGATTTTTCGGAGCGCTTCACGCTCAATCTTTCCGATTACCTCGTCGATTCCCCCGATCCGAACATCTACGGCACCACGGGAACCCCCTATCGCGACGGACAAAATCTTTCCAACGCCTTCACCGGGGCACTTTCCGCGCAGTGGACACCCCTGCTCGGCACGCAGACAACCTACTCCAACACCATCGTTCGCTACCTCAACAACCCGGACGAGGCCGCGGACCAGGACAACGAACAGAACACGGTTTCGCACACCTTCAGCTTCACCGTGATACCGACCGTCAGCGCCAACTTTGGCGGAATCTTCGACACCATCAACTACGATCAAAATCCCCGCGGCTACGACAGTTATACCGGCTTTATCGGCGGATCGTGGGAGCCGCTGCCCAATGTGTCCCTTAGCCTGCGGGTCGGCGGCTCGTACACCCTGACGAATCAAATCCAGCCCGACGGCACTACCATCTCCCAGTCTCAGCTTTCTCCTTACGCCGACCTTTCCGGTTCCTGGCAGATTGGCGAGCGCAGCTCCCTGACCGCCGACTATTCCCATGAAACGACCCCAAGTGATTACTTTGGGTCCAATGCGCAGGAGTCCGACCGCGTGTCGGCGAACTTCAACTACCTGGTCAACCCACTGCTTTCGACGCATCTCCAACTCTCTTATACCTATAGCGATATCACGGGCGCTGATCTTTATTTTGGTGGCTCCAATTCCTACACGGAAACCGTTTACCAGGCGGATCTTGGGGCAAACTACAATTTTATTAAGTATTTCAGCGTCTCACTCGATATCATCGAGAGTGGCGTTTCTTCCCAGATCGAGTCGCGGACTTATAGTCGCGACGAGGTGGCGATCGGAGTACGCGGAACCTATTGATATATTTTGCACCAGTGTTATAATCTCCGTTTACCCAGTGCTCTTTCCCTCTTAACGCACCTCGTATGGCAGACAATAGCGACCAGATTCTTCATTTTCACGAATACTTTAAGGTCATCCGCAATCGTTTGTGGGTTATCTTTACCATTTTTACCCTCACGGTTCTCAGCGGGTATTATGTCACCAACGAGGTTCTTCAGAAGTCCTATACGGCCACTTCCGAGATCAAGATCCTGCCCCGGGAACTGATGGCGGTCTCGACGACGAGCAGCGCCCATACCACAGGGGAAATTGGACTCCAGGAATTCCAGAATGAGTTCGAGGTCATCACCTCTCCGGACGTTCTTTCGCCCATCATCACGGACCTGCAGCTCGACAAGGCCTGGGCCAAGCGCCTCAAGCTGCCTGTGGATAGCATGCCCATGCAGGACGCCGTTGCCTACCTGAGCAGCATCGTCCACCTCGACTTCAAGCGCGGGACCAGCATCATCACCATCAGCGTGTCGAGCGATGTGCCCAAGGAATGCATGGACATCGCCAACGCCGTGGCGAATCGCTACAAGACCATGCGCGACGTGGCGGAGGAGACGTTGACCAACTCCGGCATCAGCGTGCTTAAGGACCAGATCGCCCAGCAGGAAAAGACGGTCGAGGACCAGTCCGCCAAGGTCGAGAAGATGCGTCAGGACCTCCTCGACAAAAACATCACCATCCCCGGCCTCAGTGAGGCGGGCAGCCAGCGCCGCGAAGCCGAGTTGGACGAGCGCAGCAAGGAACTGCAGGCGGCCAAGGTCGACTATGACGCGCGCATCGTTCTGCTCAACAAGGTCATCAACCTGCCCGACGACGAATTTATCACCACGCTCGAAGGTCTGGGCCGGACACAGGCCGACATTTCCTCCTTGCGCACCGACATCGCGCACGAGCAGACCGACATCACCAACCTGCTCAACGACGGTTTCGCCCCCGAACATCCGCGGGTCGTTTCCATGCAGGCGGAAATCGATGCGAAGAAGAAGCAGGAAGCCGACCTGATCGCGGGATTGCGCCGCAGCATGCAGGTCGACGCGGACATGGCCAAATCCCGCATCCAACTGCTGCAAGGCGAAGTCGATTCCCTGTCCAGGGAGGTCACCCAGGAGAACAGCAATGACCTCGTTCCCTTCCGCGACGCCGGACGCCAGCTCGACGTCGACCGCAGCATGCTTGACGCCATGAAGATCAAGTTGCAGCAGGACGAGATCGACGTGAACATGCACGAAAGCCCGGTCGTCATCATTTCACAGGCCGAGCTGCCCGAATATCCCACCTCGCCGAAGAAGGGCCTCAACATGATCGTCAGTATCGCGGCCGGTCTTTTCGTCGGCGTTGGCGTGGCCTTCCTCATCGAGTACCTCGACACCAGCGTGAAGACCATGGCCGACGCGGAAACGCTGCTCGGTTTGCCCGTCCTCACCGTCATTCCCAACAAAGGCGGCCCCATGCCGCTCATCCAGGATGCCGGCCGCCTGCCGCATGCCGAGGGCTACCGAATCCTGCGCGCCAAACTCGACCTCAAGGTGCAGAACGGCATCGGGCCCTCGCTCACCATGCTCAGCGGCGGTCCCGGCGAAGGCAAATCGACCACGATCTACAACCTGGCCATCGTCTGCGCCCAGGCAGGCCAGTCCGTCATCCTCGTCGACTGCGACTTGCGCCGGCCGACCCTTCATGACCTCGTCGGAATTTCCAACGAACGCGGCCTGAGCAATTACCTGCGCGGCGAAGGCGAGGCGGTGGAATTCGTCCAGCGCACCCAGATGCCCAAGCTGCAGGTCCTCGCCGCCGGCAACATGCCCATGTCCGACATCGGCGTGCTGGCCGGCGACAAGATCCGCCACATGCTCGACGACCTCAAGCAGCGCTATGACCTCGTGCTGATCGACGCGCCGCCGGTTCTCGGCATTAGCGATGGCTCCATCATTGCCCGCGAGGTCGACTACGTCATCCTCGTCATCCAGCACCGCCGCTACCCGCGGGAAATCTCGCTGCGCGCCAAGCGGGCCATCGAGGAAGTCCACGGAAATTGTGTGGGCATGGTGCTGAATTGCGTTGCGGTGAAGAGCGACGACTCCTATTACTATTACAGCAGTTACGGCAGCTACTATAAGAAAAATACGAAAAAGAGCCGCGCCAAAAAGAAGAAGGACACCGACGCCCCCGGCACCAATGGCAAGCACGCTCCCGCGATGATGCGTCAGTCCGAGATCGATAGCGACGAATTCTAATCCTGTTCAATGAAGACACTCATTCGGGGCGGTGCCTTTTCCCTTTTCGTTCTCACTTGCGCGCTCTTCACCGGCTGCGCTGGCGGCGGCAGCCGTGACGTGCCCAATACCCCCGGCCCGGCTTTCACCAACGACACCATTCGTGTTGGCGACAAGATAACGATCCAGCTTAGCGGCGTGCCAGACACAGGTTACTTCGTCGAGAAGCAGATTCCGCCGACCGGGGAATTCTCCCTGCCTTACCTGACGCAGAACTTCCAGGCCATCGGCAAAACCACGCCGGAACTCACGCTGGAAATCACCGCGGCCTACAAGGCGCAGAAGATTTACACCAACCCCGTCGTCACCGTTCTTGCCGAGGAGCGCTACATCACCGTCGGTGGCGAAGTCCGCAGCCCGACCAACGTGGTTTATCGTCCTGACCTGACCCTCGTCGGCGTGATCAACTCCTGCGGCGGCTTCACCGAATTCGCCAATCGCCGGTCGGTCCGCGTCATTCGCGGCAAGGAAGCCTTCTACGTCGACTGCATCAAGGCCGTCGCGGTTCCCGGCGCCGACCCGCCCGTTTACGCGGGCGACCAGATCTACATTTCGCGCACGCCGTTCTAGAGTGGCCTCGCGCTGGTTTTTGCCGCAGTCTCCTGCCCTATGATGCGTAGCCAGCTCCGGCGCGCACCGGTCTGGCTCGCCGGTGGCCTCGTACTCCTCTTTCTCGGCGCGTGCCAGCGCGGCGGCACGCAGGAGGAGCAGGCCCGCGTTGCGCAGTCCTTCGAGTCGTGGAAGCAGGCCATCATCGATCATCACGCCGACCAGGCCATGGCCTACATCCCGCACCATGTCGATGACTACCTCGCCCAGCTCAACGCTCCACCGCCCGCAGCCAACGCGACCCCGCCGAGCGGCCATCCCGGCGTTGACCTGCTCCTGCGCCGCGCCCTCACCGAGAAAGTCCCGCCCGGCCTACGCGCCAACCTCACCCTCGCCGCGCTGCTCCAGCGCATCGACGACCGCCATCTCTTCAACCCGCGCGATCTCCGCCAAATCACCCTCGGCCCCGTCTCCGTCGAGGGCAACCGCGCCAGCGCCGAAGTCTACTATGACGGCGTCCTCACCGCCGTGCGCCTCTCCTTCCTCAAGGAAGACGACGCCTGGAAGATCGACGTCATGTCCATCCTGCCCTACGCCGAAACCCTCATGCGCCTCGACCGCGAACTCAAGGGCCAAACCGAGGAGCACCAGGTCGACCAGCTTGTCGCCAAGCTCCCTTCGCTCTAGATTAACCCTCCCATGCTAGCCAAGCGCGTCATCCCCTGCCTCGACGTCCACGCCGGCCGCGTCACCCGCGGCCAGCAGTTCGGCCGCGCCGAGGACAACGGCCTGCGCAACGTCGGCGACCCCGTCGAGCTCGCCCAGCGCTACAACCAGCAGGGCGCCGACGAGCTCGTCTTCTTCGACATCACCGCCTCCTCCGAAGGCCGGGCCGCCATCATCGACGTCATCGAGCGCACCGCCGACACCTGCTTCATGCCCCTCACCGTCGGCGGCGGCGTCCGCTCCACCGGCGACATGCGCACCCTCCTGCGCGCCGGCGCGGACAAGATCAGCCTCAACTCCGCCGCGCTCGCCCGGCCCGAGCTCATCGCCGAGGGCGCGCGCGCCTTCGGCAACCAGTGCATGGTCGTCTCCATCGACGCCAAGAAAGTAGCGCCCGGCGAATGGGCCGTCTTCACCCGCGGCGGCCGCGAGCAGACCAAATGGGAAGCCCGCGCCTGGGCCAGGCACGCCGTCTCCCTCGGCGCCGGCGAGATCGTCCTCAACTCCATCGACTCCGACGGCATGCAGACCGGCTACGACCTCGAGATCACCCGCCTCATCAGCGAGCTCGTCCCCGTCCCCGTCGTCGCCAGCGGCGGCGCGTGGGAGCTCGGCCACTTCGTCTCCGTCCTCGAGCAGGGCAAAGCCGACGCCGTCCTCGCCGCCTCCGTCTTCCACTACGGCAAGTACACCATCGACGAAGTCAAGGCCTACATGGCCGCCCACGGCATCCCCGTCCGCCGCTAAAATCGCCTCCGCAGCCTATATTTTTAGGTGATTTAGAAGTGGCTGGATAATTAGGTAAATACCCTCGCCGTTTGGGACTATCTAAAGGCCATTTATGCCGGGTCCCTCTTTGTTCTTAATGAGCTGAAAAGAATGCTATTTTGGCAAATCCTAGTTGCATAGGCTCTCCGGTCTTTGACCTCTTATCGTTATTGCCACCCTCAATAAAGTTCTCTATTACCCATGATCTTGCCCTTAGTTGTCTTGCTATATTGTTGAAGACTTCGTAGCAAGGCGCCCTGCCCGCCTTGGTTGAAATATTCCCTTGGGTAATTAGGGACGAGATCATAAAATCAGGGACGCTGAGAAGAATGGGGCCATTCTTATCATTGGAAGAAGTTCGCAGCTGCCCCAGGAGCGAGTTTAACGAAAGATTTGCAGCAGCCGGCACTTCCATCGTGCGCCTGGAAACCGGAGTATTGTGAAGTTTGATGTTTTCTTTTGGCGTAACGACAAAGTAGTCAGGGCCTATTATGCAATCGTAATCGGTACTCTCGGCCACCAATTGACCTAGTTTGGATAGTGCTTGCACATTCCCTTTCTCATCTGCGCTTGGTTTGGCAGATTTTAAACTGGAAAGAAAAGCCGACATATCCTGCGATACCAAGATGGTATCATTAGCCCCTCCTATTTGGTCCCATCCGACCACTCGAACAATCTTTTTATTAGAAAGGTGATAAAGCAACTGCGATATAGAAAATCTCCCAGGTTCATCGCCCATTGATATACGGCAAAGACATATCCCTATAATACCATATATAAAAATATTTTTCATTATTATGAGGTACGAGCAGGCCAGATTCTTTTCACAATATTCCGATGCATGATAAGCAAGGCATCATCTATATAACGGACGCGGATGTGACGGGGCAAAAACTGGCTATGTTCTTTCTCCCGGCAGGGATATTCCTCAGCATTATATACGAATGGGCCAAGAAGCGGCGAGCAATAGCGGAACAATCGAATTACTTTTTGTAGCACTTAAGCGATTCAGCCCGTCGAAGGGGTAGCATCCTTATTGCGGCGGAAGCGGAGCGGAAAGCTAGATCGCGATTTCCAAAGGCGATTTCACGCTCTACGGTTGCCAAATGAATCTCGAAAAGCGATTCCTTCGCGTGTACGCCACCATGATCGTGGGAACCCTCGTCGTGATCCTCGCGGGGCTAGGCCTGCACCATCGTTGGCTGGCCGATGACGCCGCCATCCTTCTCGGCCTCAGTATTCAGGTGCTGATCCTTGCCATTGCCGGGCTCGCGCTGCGCGGCCAAGCCTTGGATCGTCGCCCTCGCGCGGCCAAAATCCTTCTCGTCATCATCATCGCCACAGTGGTCTTGGGCATCTTCGCTTTCCAACTTAATCGAGCAGCCGATTGCCTCCACGACTATGCGCTGCAAAACCGTTGATTGGTCGGGCCTTATAATTTGCGCTGTAAAAAAGTCCTGAAAGCCTCCACGGTAGCGCAAGGAAAATGAAAATACTTATACGAGCAGTAGTTGCGCTAGTGCTGGGGGTTCTGGTCGCTGGATTTCTCCTTCTCAGATCACCTGGATGGCTTTATTGGAAGCTGTCGGATCAGGAATTAACTTTCTGCTTCTTCTATATGGTTTCGGATATCTTTTTAATTATTTGCGCCGTTGTAAAATACCAAAATCTTCAGAGACAAACCGATCTCAGCCTGACTAGGGCGTGTTTTCAAAATAGGCCAACACCAGATCATCCTTGAGAGATACCCCCGGAGGACGATCTTTTGGGCAAAACTTCCCGGACTGAAAAAAGGAGCTTGGGCAATATGTATGCGGAGAAATTTTCGCTGGAACTTAAGGCAGCGCTGACGCCGGAGAATCATGTGGGGGTTTCGAGCGGGTTTGGGGTGGTTCAGCCGATTCCGCGGACGGTTTGCGGGGTGGGCGACTGCTTTTCGCCGCCTTTTGCGGCGCGGCTGCTCCGGCTGGCGATTGATTTTGTTTTTGACGGTCATCGCGCGGTGGATAACGGGAATTATGGGAAGGGCGATTGCGGCCTTCTTTATGCGGGAGGAACGTGGCGGCCCGATTTTCTGCTGCGGCATGGGACGTATCATCACCGGATCGAGGGGCGGCTGATCTCGTTCCGGGTGGAGAGCCGGCTGGCGGCGTTTTCAGACGCGGCAGGCTATTTTCTTGAGGTGAAAGTCAAAAACCGCTGCGGACGGACGGCGCCGGTTTCACTGGAGCCGAAGGTGCAGCCGGGTAAGCCGAAGCTTTTTCCGCTGACGATCTGGGATTACAGTCCGCCCCCGGCGGGTGACGCGGCCGAGGCGGTGGGAGAAGGCGCCTGGGACAATGGCGCGGTGACGATCCGGCTGTTGACGGGCGCGAAGGAGGCGGAAATCGCGGACGGGGCGGAGGCGGTTTTTTGTTTCGCGGTGCTGCTGAGCGAATCGGGCAAGAGTTTCGCCGCGCCGCGCGATTGGACGGCGACGCTGGCCACGACGAGCCGGCGTTGGGAGGAGCGCATGGGCGATGTCCTGAGCCGGCTGCCGCTGCTGAGCAGCGATATTCCGGGGCTGGAGGCGTTTTATCGCCGGTCGCTGCTGAGCGGTCTGGTCTGCATGTGGGAGAGGCCGGACTTTGTCACGCAGCCGTTTTTGGCGACGAGCGGCATGGATGGCGGCGCGATCTGCGCGTATCCGTGGGACCTGCTCGGCTATGCACCGCACACGACGTGCCTGTTGCTGGGAGACCGGCTGCCGGGCTGGATCGAGTTTTTCCTGAAGGCGGACCTGACCCAATACAGCCGCTTCGCCCCGTCCGGCCAGGGGAACAACCTGCCCTATTCCTATAACTTCTGCTCGATGCTGCTGATGGCCGTTGCCGCCTCGGCCCAACGCGGCGTGCGGCGCGAGCTCTTCGATGAGGCGCGGCGCGTTTTTGAGCATGCGGAGAAGGGGCTGACGATGCGGGACGGCCTGGCCGATTTCGGCGTGCAGCATAACCTGCTGGAGATGCGCCAGTGTGGCTGGGAACATTACGTGGCGAGCCCGAACGCGGAGCGGGCCTGGGTGCGCGACCGCCTGGCGGAGATGGCGGATGCGCTGCAAATTCCCGGCGGCAAGGAATGGCGCGAGGAGGCGGAAATAATCCGGCGCGCGATCCGCGAGCAGCTTTGGAACAAAAAGACGCAGTGGTTCGACTCGATCTTCCCCGATGGTTCGCGCGAGGAGGCGTGGTCGATTCAGGGTTTCGATGCGCTGCGCTTCGGCGAGCTTGGGCCGGAGATCGAGCAGGGGCTTTTCCAGCATGTGCGCGACGGCGTGTTTCTGGCCAAGTATGGAATCACCTCCGTCTCGGCGACGGACGAGCGTCATTACGAGGCGAACGATCACGACTGGTCGGGCGCCGGAAGTTATATGGGCGAGGGACCGAACCTCGCGCAGACGATGTGGGAGAAGGGCAGGCCGGACCTGGGCTGGGACATTCTAAAGCGCTATTTTTGGATGGGCGAACATCTCCTATATTATCCGCAGGAGGCGTTCTGTGACCGGCCGGCCGTTCCGACGAACAAGCGTTCCAATGTGGTGGCGGGTCTGGCCGGAGTGGAGGCGATTCTCTTCGGCCTGCTCGGCTTGCGGCTGACGCTGGACGGTGCGGTGACGTATCATCCCGCGTGTCCGGTGGAAGGGACGATTGAGGTGAAGGGGCTGGCGCTGCACGGGCGCAAGATTGATTTGCGGGTCGAGCCGGGCCGCATCTCGGCGCGCGTGGATGGGAAGGAGAGCGTGGGCAAGCCGGGTCAGACTCTGGAGCTCATTGCGGGAGCAAACCAGAAGGGCTGAAGAGGCCGCGCGCGGGTTACTCGGCGGAGGTGCGGCTGAGGACGAGGCCGCGGAAGGAGTAGCCGGCCAGGGGCTCGTCGCGGAGCCGCGTGAGGCGGAAGGTGACGCGGTAGGTGTGGCCGATGGCGAACTTTTGGCCGTGGGGCTTGAGCTGGACGTCCCAGTTGTCGGGGTAGATGCCGCCGCCCCGAAAGACGATGAGATGCTCGTCATGGTTGATGTCGGCGACCGTGCCGGTGAACTCGACGATGTCGCCGCTGAAGAGGCGGTTGAAGCGCGGTTCCGAGAGCGTCACGCCGTCCATGCAGCGGGCGATGATGGCGTCGGGATGGAAGGGATCGGCGTGCGGGGTTGATACGGGGTGGGAGGGGGTTGCCGTGGTTGCCGTTGTGGTCGTGGTGGGTGTGGGAGTTGGGGCAGGCGTGGGTGCGGGGGCAGGTGCGGGAACGGGGGCTGAAGTCACGGTCGGAGTGGCTGCAGGGGCGGGAACTGGCGCCGGAGTTGCGGAGGGAGCTGGCGCGGGCGCCGTGGCTGCGTTCGTCGACGGAGCGGGCGCAGGTGTGGGGGCTGGGGCCGGGGCGGGCGCGTTCGTGGTTTGGTCCGTCGGCGGCGCGAGTGGAGGCTGGGCGGGGGTCACTGCGGCGGGCGTATTGGTGGGAGCGCTGGGGGCGGCGGCCGGTGCGGGGGCGTTGGTGGTGTTTTGCGCCTGGGCGCGTGCGATGAAGAGTCCGACGAGAAGGGTGGTAACGATGAGGCGCATGGGTCGGTTCTTTCTAGGGCGAAGCGGGGGCAACATGAAGTCAAAAATGGAACGAGGGAAAGGGAGGCGGGTTTCGCACGGAGTCTCAGATGGCGCGGCACGAAGTGCAGTGGTAGCCGTCGGCCTACCTACACACTCTAGAGCGAAATTAGGCTATCGTTAAGAACCTGCTAATCAAGTTGAACTCAGCTTAATTCGGCTCACCTCAACCCTTCTCGGATGGTCGCATTTTTCGGTCGCAGTGGTCGCAAATTTGGTCGCATACCTCCGCAGTATTAATCCAAGTGCCGTCACGAAGAGGCCGCCGGAAACCATGACGCCGCCCATGATGGTCATCGAATACCATTCGCTACCCCGCGTGAAAGTTGTGCCGGGCTTCAGGTACGATTGTCCTGGATAGCTAGGGTTATAATAAACTTTAACTGCCTGCCCTGCGGAGTACTGGCTAACGACTGAACGAATAAAACCGCCTTCATCGTGACCAACCACGTCCCACTTTGTGTTATCTGGAGAAATTCCATCGTTGGTGAAGCTTTTACGGCTCGGAACTCTTCACTACGCCGGACACATTTGGCCAATTCTTACTCTCCACAGCCTCATTGAATTCATGGGCTGTTAAAAAGAGTGTGAATGCTCCTGCGGTACTGGCAATCACCCCTGCCACGATGATCGTCCAGGCTAGAGTCCAAATAGAAACCCCAAGGAAACGTTTCAACGAGTTATCGCCCTTCCGCACCTCATTCGAATGACGCTGTTCTGGAATATTGCCTTCAGACATTGAGGATTCTTAACTCAATTTGAACCAGATTGCATCTCCAACTCTGCGAGGTTCAGGGTATAGAAAAAACGAAACGCCACCCCGACCAAGTTTCGGTAGGGCATTCGGACAGGCGTGGCGTTCGTGGCGTCGTGGCGGGAAACGGTATTAAGGATTGCTGGCGCACTTGCGGCGCGGCATCGTCGCTGGACTTGAGCGCGAATACGAACAAGCAGGCGGTGTCGATGTGGCCGGCGGCGGCGCTGGTGGTGTCGAACATGATCGGCACGGGCGTGTTCACGAGCCTGGGTTTTCAGGTGGCGGGATTTGGGGACACGCTGGGGCGTCATGTTTTTCCGCTGATCATGCTTTGGATCGTGGGCGGGGTGCTGGCGCTGTGCGGCGCGCTTTGTTATGCGGAGCTGGCCACGGCGTTGCCGCGCTCGGGCGGCGAGTACAATTTTCTCTCGCGCATTTATCATCCGTGCGTCGGCTTTTGCACGGGGCTGACCTCGGCCACGGTGGGTTTCGCCGCGCCGATCGCGGTCAGCGCGCTGGCCTTCGGCAATTATTTTTGCGGGGCGTTTCCGGGGGCTGGCCACGCCTTGGGCAACAATGCGGAGCACATCCTGGCGGTGATCCTCGTGGCCCTGGCCACGGCGGCGCACCTGCGCAGCATCCGCTTCACGGGCGCTTTCCAGGCGACGACGACGATCATGACCGTGCTGCTGATCATCGCGTTCATCGGGGTGGGGTTCGTGGCCGCGCCGGGGCAGCCGGTGAGCTTCGCGCCGCACCATGCGGACTGGAAATTGATCGTCAGCACGGCTTTTGGCTCGTCGCTGATCTGGGTGATGTATTCGTACTCGGGCTGGAACGCGGCGGCCTACATCGTGGATGAGGTGCGCGAGCCTTCGCGGTCGCTGCCGCGCGCGCTGATCCTTGGCACGGGTTTCGTGACGATCCTGTACGTGGCGGCGAACGCGGTCTTTCTCTACACGACACCGCTGCACGTGCTCGCGCCGGACTCGGACCACCCGGTCTTCGACGTGGCGAATGCGTCGGGCGGTTACATCTTCGGCACGGTGGGCGGACGGATCGCGAGCGGGCTGATTTGCGTGGGGCTCGTGGCGAACGTGAGCGGCATGATGTGGGTCGGCTCGCGCGTGACGGAGGCGATCGGCGCGCGGTATCCGCGGCTCAGCTTTTTTGGGCGCACGACGGCGACGCGGGTGCCGAACGTGGCGCTGCTCTACCAGGCGCTGGTCGTGTGCGTGCTGCTCTCGTTCAATCCGAAGGAAATTACGAACTACGTCGGCGCGGTGCTGGCCTTTTGGTCGCTGCTGGCGGTGCTGGGCGTGATCGTGCTGCGCTTCCGCGAGCCGAAGCTGCCGCGGCCTTATCGCACGTGGGGGTATCCGGTGACGCCGCTGGTTTTTGCGACGGTGACGATTTTCAGCCTGGTCCAGAATTACCAATTTTACCCGTGGCAAACGCTGATCGGCGCGGCGACGGTGCTGATTGGCATTCCGATTTATCTCTGGGCGAGCCGGGGGGTGTCGTTGGCGCAGTTGCGGGGGGAGTAGGACTTATGGGACCTATAGGACCGATGGGACTTATAGGACGGTCGGTCAGAGGGACAGGGGCCATACCGCCGCTCTTGCCATGGCCGTGGGAGGGCGGCTAGCCTTTGGGCCCTCTGCCATGATGACTTTTTTCCGCCTCGTTCTTTGCCTGGGCTTGATCTTCGGCGCGCGCTTGAGCGCGGAGGATACGCAGCCTCCTGTGGCGCAGCCGGCGGCGGCCGATTCGGGTACGCCGCCGAAGGCGCAGCCGGTGCCGGTGGCGACGCCGGTGAGCCCGACGATGCCGGCGGTGGTTTCGCAGGGACTGACGTCGGACCAGCTCGCGGCGATCAACGCGTCGGCGAAGGGCTTGGCGGGAATTCCGTGCGGCGGCGCGTGGGAAGCGACGCCGGAGTGGAAGAGCTACAAGAAGTCGCTGGATGAACAGTGGGCGTACCTCGACGAGGAGCGGCTGAAGGCGATGCGCGCGTGGGGCGCGAAGGAGCTGGCGGACCTGCGCACGCAGAGCGGCACGGTGTTCTATCCGTTCAGCGGGCCGGACGTGCTTTACGCGGACACGTTTTTCCCGAACTCGCGCGTGCTGCTGATGGCGGGCCTGGAACCGGTGGGCACGATGCCGGACCTGAACACGCTGATGACGCAGGGGAAGCTGGGGCCGTATCTGGATTCGATCTCGAAGTCGCTCTTCACGATTCTGGCGGCGAGCTTTTTCAAGACGAAGGACATGAAGGTGGACTTCAACAACCAACTGGTCGATGGGCTGGTGCCGGCGATGGCGGTGTTCATCGCGCGCGCCGGATATCCGATCACGGACATCCAGTATGTGTCGCTGAATGGGGACGGCGGGGTGGTGGCGCGCGACAAGGAAGGCAAGCCGGGC
>Ga0209611_10004746_pt1 | contig 23132 bp, 23 predicted proteins | sample S1TSphgellanicum_3_FD_187693 | JGI IMG/M metagenome (GOLD analysis project Ga0209611, IMG submission 187693) | Host-associated microbial communities from peat moss isolated from Minnesota, USA - S1T2_Fc - Sphagnum magellanicum MG (SPAdes) (version 2) | ecosystem: Host-associated > Plants > Peat... | reverse complement strand
TCCTCCACCGCGGCCACCGGCTGCACACCCTCCGCGCCCTGCGCCAGGGCCGTTGCGATTGTCGATGTCGCGCGAATCACATCGATCACCACCGCAACCGACCCGCGCAATTGGTCCGCCGGAATGGCGCGCCACTGCTCCGGCGAATGAAGAATCGTCAGCGGGCTCATCATGGCTCAGCGGCGATACAGCGCCGCATCGATCGTGGCGATGATGTTCACGATGAAGCCCAAGTGCCCCAGGGTCACCACCCAAACGATCACGCCCAAGACGAAGTAGATCGCCGCCCGCACCACGCGCCCCTGCACGAGCTGACCCAGGCCGGGAATAAAAAAGCTGCATATCGCGGCAATCACATTGCCGGCCGAACCGGGAGCAGGATCATTAGACATGCCTCCCAAAATGCCCGTCCGCCGAAAATCTGTCGAGATGCCTGATTCGTTTATTTTCATTCCTTCCCGCCGCGCCTGATTTCATAATCCTCACGTGGAACTCTTCGCGCCTCCGACCACCCGTCGGCGCTTCCTGCGCCTGCTCGGGCAGGGGGCACTCGCCGCCGCGTTGCCCGCGCCGCTCTGGGCTGCCGATGCGGACACCGTCACTCTCTCCATCCTCCACACCACCGACCTGCACGGCCACATTCTGCCCACCGCCGACTACGCCGGACGCGGTGACCTCGGCGGTCTCGCCCGCTGCGCCTCGCAAATCCGCCGATGGCGCGCGGACAATCCCAACTCGCTCCTCCTCGACATCGGCGACGTCTACCAGGGAACGCAATTCGGCCTGCGCACGCGCGGCGCGACCATGATCCGCTGCCTCAACGCGCTCAACTATGACGCATGGGTCGTCGGCAACCACGAGTTCGACTGGGGCCCGGACGCTTTCGCCGCAAGCGTCGACGCGTCGCATATGCCCGTCCTCTCCGGCAACGCCCGCGTCGAGGGCAAACCGCTCGGTTCTGCCACCGGCCCGCTCTCCAAAATCCGTCCGTGGCTTGTGAAGGAAATCGCCGGCATCCGTCTCGCCGTAATCAGCGCCACCACGCCCGCCCTCACGAGCTGGCTACCGCCGGAGAATCTCGCCGGCTTCGAGGTGCTCGATCCCATCGAGGCGCTGCGCCCGTTGCTGCGCGAGATCGCCGCGGCCAAGCCCGACGCCATTATACTCGCCGGGCACATGGGCCTCACCCGCGTCGACGACCTCGCCAACCGCGTCGGTGTGCTCACCCGCGAATTCCCGCAGCTCACTGTTTGCATCGGCGGCCACACGCATCAAAACCACCCAAGCCTCATTGTCAACAACGTCCTCTACACCCAGGCCGACCACTACGGCATTTACGCCGGCCGCGTCGACCTCACTTTCGACCGTGCCTCGCGCAAGCTCGTGCATCGCGCCGCGGACACCACGCACATGGACCAGAAAGTTCCACTCGATCCGCTCGTCCTTTCCATGGCGCACGACGATCTCGCCGCGGCCGATCACATCCTCGCGCAACCCATCGGCCAACTCACCGAAACCCTTGGCGTCGATTCCAGCTTTGGGAAACCCTCCGACGTCGAGCGCCTCATCGCCAGCGGCATGATCGCCGCGCTGCGTCAGAAGGGCGTCGAAGTTGATGCTGTGATGCACGGCCTCTTCGACAAGGAGCACGCGCTCACGCCCGGCCCCAAAACCATTGCTGACGCATGGACCGTACTGCCCTACGAAAATCAAATTGTCACCATCGAGCTCCCCTACGCCGACCTGCTTGCCTTCGCGCGGGAAATCGGCCGCGCCTCGCTCGATCCACGCAACCTCATGGGCCTGCGCGTGACTGGCGCTGCCACCGGCAAAACGTTTAGCGTCGACGCGCTCCTGGACGCCAACGGCGCGCCCTTGCCCGCGAAGCCCGCGTATCGCGTCGCGCTCAACTCCTACGATTCGCAATCCGCCGGCGAGCGTTTTCCCGGTATCGGCCGGCTCGTCGCGCAACCTTCGAGCCGCCGCATGCTGCACACGATCCAAATACGCGACGCGCTCATCGACTTCTTCGTCGCGCGGCAAAAAGTCAGCCGCGCTTCACTGCTCGTGTGATCAAAAAAATCGGATGGTCAGCGGATAGCGATAGTAGGCGCTATCCGCCGCGCGAATCGCGCCGATGACGGAGCAAACCAGCGCGACTATCCCCAGGATAATCATGATCGGAATGCCGATGAGCACGAAAACCAGCGGAATGCAGCAGATGAAGTAAATCAGGAGCGAAAGGTGAAAATTGATCGCTTCCTTCGCGTGCTCCGTGACGAACGGCGACTCATCGCGCTTCACGAAAAAGATGACGAGCGGAACGATGAAGTACATGCCCACGAAAACGGAGAGATGGCAAAACGCGGCCAGCATGCGGTCGCTCGAGTTGACCGGTGCGGCTGCAGTAGAAGAATAGAGAGTCATTTATCTCCTCAACAACCCTAAGATAGGGAGAGAATTAACAGAACGATTCTTGCATGTCGAACTCGAAAGCCCGTTTACGGCGGTCGCGCACAACGTCCGCGGAAATGGGGAATGTAACGCGCCTCCCATGAAGATGGCAAAGTGATTGCCTTCCCAGCCCGGCAGCATTAACCATGGATGTTCTCGACGAAGATTTAGAGAGCCGTTACGTTAGGATTATCGGGCCTATAGCTCAATGGTTAGAGCAGGGCACTCATAATGCCTTGGTTGCAGGTTCAAATCCTGCTGGGCCCACGAGTTTTAAAAGGCGGGAGATGAGTGCTCCAGCTATGGATATGTATCCATTTATCTAAAAGACCAACCGGTGCCGGCGAGCGTCCCGACTGGGAGTTCCGGGTTGATTAAGAGGCAAACTCGCGGCGGCGATCGCCTGGCCGTGACGTTTGAGCTTCTCTTCTGGGATGACAATACGAATAGCTCGGCTGACTTCTGGGAATTCATTGGCCAGAACTTGGTTGGCCGTTTCGAGGAGTACTTTTCCACCCAGGCCAGTGGTGACGCCTCCCATCAGGAGCAAATTCTTAAACTGATAAAATCGGTGGTAATGTGCGAGGGAATAGCCCAGGTAGGTGCCGATGGTGACATAGATCGACTGCGCGCGTTCGTCGCCGGCCTGCATGAATTGCTGCACGGTGGCCATTCGCTGTCGTAACGGCATCTCTTCCTCAAAAACAATTCCGGCTTTCGGCGCAAGCCGCTCCACGGCTTGCTGAGAGAGATATTGAGCCCCACAACCTTGGTCCCTGGACCACTCGTCAATCTGGGCCCGACTGGAATAATCGATCGGCGCGAAAGCGAGTTCATTCAGCCAAGAGGTAATTTTCCCCTGTTGATTCACAAAGCCCGCTGCCTGACTCGTTCCGAGGGATATTCCAAGCACCGAATTTTCCTTTAGGCTGATCGCTCCGGCCAAGGCAGTTACTTCCCCGTCATTGATGACGTCAAAAGGTATGCCCTGCCAATCCTCCTGCAGGCGCTTAAACAAAGGGCGGACCGAGCTGGCAAATTCGGTTGGAGGTATGCCTCGGAAAAGGGAGGCGACTCTCACCTCGTTATTGACGTAGACACCGGCCGCGCTGCCCCCGATGGCGTCAACTCGGGGTAGGTGACTGGCCGCGCGTTGCAGGGAATCCTGGATGCCCTGATAATGGTAATCAACGGAGGTTTGAAAATAAGGATCCCAGGGAACTCCTCGGAAAACACGACAGCTCCATCAATCAAGGCAGCGCATTTACGAGCGCTGCCGCCCAAGTCGAATCCGATGCGAAATCCCTTCCATTGTCTTCCGAGCAACGCTTGTTCTTCCGTTGCCTGGGGCATGTCGCCGGGAGCGACCTCGGTGACTGCAAAGGTTGTTCCGTACACCTTCTCGCCCATGAAATTCGCATCGAAGCGCCTCTCGCCTGTTGCGGAATAAGCGGCTCTAAGAGTGCGTGCCCAACCGGATTTCTCCGCGACATAGACGCGGCGTGCGCCTTTTTGCCAAAGAAGGAATTTAAATAATCGCTCGAGATATCGGTTGGTAAGCAAGTCATTTTCAGGACTGCGAGGAAGCAACTGGGTTGTGAAAACGGAAACATCGCGTTCGCTTCTCTCGAACGCGAGCTTCAGAGGCGTAGACCGAGGGTCATCGGCCGCAAGCTGCTCGTAGTTGCGGTTCCAGAGCGCCGCCGGCATGAAGTGACGGTCCAACGGCGGGACGTGCTTGAGCATGGGAGAGCCAATGGCCATGGAAATCCTGAAACTTAAAGGCTCCAGCGTTTGAACGCTTCAGGTGAGGCGTAATCTAAGAGTCCCAATCCTGACCGTATTTGGCATGGAGAATGTTTCCGTTCGTATCGGACAAGCATGGAGATCTTCTTTGATAAAAAATAAACGACCAGCCTTACGTAAATACTTGTAAATTAAAGTTTCTCATCACGAGAAAGTATCCGCCATGTTAGGAACGATTTTTATTTTAACATTTTCGATTATTGCGAAAATGGAGGCTTGAAAAAAGTGGCCATCCCCGAGGATACGCTCAGAGCATTGCATGCGATGCGGCCACCGGTCGATTATTTCGGAGATACCCGCACGAGCGAGAATCTTTGGCCCCACAAGATCCTGTGCTTTGTCCGCAAGAGCCATCAGGAGACGGCGGCGGAGCCCCTTTCGCGCAACCACCACCATCGCCATAACCTGATTATTCCTCTTAAGGGGGCCGGCGCGGTCTATGTCGATGACCGGCAGTTCACGATCCAATACCCGAAAGTTCTACTCGTCTACCCGTTTCAATATCATCATGGGTTCAACTTTGATCGCGACCAGGTCCTCTGGCTATTTGTCACCTTTGAGATAGCGAGCGGCGCGGCACTGGAGTCCCTGCGGCTCGAGCCTGTCCGCTCGCTTAAAAAAGAAGATTTCTCCATTGTTTGGAGTTTCGTGGAAGCATGGTCATCTCAAAAAAAAGATGGCGAATTGGCCAACTGGCTGGGTCTTTTGCTGAGCCGGCTGCTGCGGGCGTCGAGCCCTCATTTGAGGGGGGAAGACGCAGGTCAAAAAACAGATCGTTCTTCGCCTCTCCTGATGCGTATCAACGAGTATTGTGTATCGAATTTACAACACGCCATCCGCTTAAAAGAGCTGTCTTCGCGCCTTGGCGTTTCTGAAAGCCATTTGCGAGCCTCATTTCGCGCGGAGACGGGCATTAGCCTTGGCCAGCACCTGCGTCGGCTGAGGCTGCAAAAGGCCATGGGTCTTCTTTTGCAATCGGAACTTACCATCACGCAGATTGCCGAAAGGTGCGGCTTCGATTCCATCTACACCTTTAGCCGCGCGTTCCGGTCCTACACCGGGATGATGGCCAAAGCCTATCGCAAGCGGTTTACCAAGAATTGAGCTCGCGCATTCGTGAGATCGATTCTTGCCGCTCGGATCAAGCCAACGTCTTTATAATTTCCCGCTGTCCAAATTTATCGAGAAGGGTCAGGCAGGAAGATAGCTTTCGAATCCCGCCAGAGGCCGTTTTATCCATAAGACAGGCTGCAGCTGAGGCATGTCCCGCCCTGAGACACTCAAGCAGGCCCCAGTCCTCATGATAACCATAGAGAAAGCCAGCCGTGAATGCATGGCCTGCTCCCGTCGCGCTAACCAGCCGCGTTTTTGGCAGTTTGACGCTGCCTTCCGTAACAATTTCCCCTTTGTCTGACAGGGCTATGGCGCCCACGGGAAAACGAATGACAACGCATTCCGCCTGGCCAAAAGACTGCAACACCCGAGCAGCTTCCCGGGCGGCGAAGGTATCCACACCGGCAGGATATCTTATTTTTACCCCGGAAAGTATTTCCGCCACCTCGATATTGAGAATGACAATATCGGTTTCGGCCAGAGCGGCGCGTCCGCCGGCTTCGACGAGAGATGTCGGTAGATTCGTTCGTTCAATGTCCACGCAAGTCAGGATTCCTTCGCGGCGCGCTGAAGCCAGGACCATGGCGGCCTTGGAGCCGTGCCGAAATATCGTTTCATCCAAGGCGGACATAAAAAAGAGTGTGCCCAGAAAGAAAATCCGGCTGTTGTCGTGGCGAAAATTGAAATCATCGACATTGAGGAGGGCGTTCGCTCCGGGATAGTTAAAGCTGGTGCGAACCCCTGTTTCACTCGTCGTCATGACATCAGAAAAGGAAGTGGAAGACTCCGGTGTCATCCGAATCCGTGAGGTGTCTATGTCATGGGCCTTGCAATCCTTTAGGATGCTGGATCCATCCATGTCATGACCGATGCAGCCGATGGCCCGTAAAGGGAAGGGAAACCCCATTCGGCAAAGATCGACCAGCAAATTGTAAGGGGCACCTCCGTTGTTGATGGTTTCGCTGACAATGGAGGTGCAGGCGCCCTCGTGCGGGAATTCCGAGATGACCTTGGAATAGTCCACAATCCAGGTTCCACCAGCCGTGATGCCCGATCGAGAAGAGCTCATTTAGTTGCGCTTGGTGATGGTCGTGAGAAGCAGGATCCAAATCGTGATCGCGAGGCGCGAAATGATAAACTGAAGATCCAGCGGGAGGCTATAGATGATGGCCGTGGTAGGAATCCAAAAAGCCCAATTGGTAATCAGCACGGCCAGGACTTCCTTCACATAGAAAGTCTTGAACGGCGTGATTCGTTCAATGAAGCTGCGCGGTGCGAAACTGCAGTCCTTGAACACGTACAGAAAGGTCTGGTAGGGATTGGCGAACAGGACGGTGTAGACGAATTGGTCGGTCATGACCTTGGCGATGACTTCACCTGTCGGTGGCAGGCCTTTCCACATGAAATTCTGAAAGACGTAGAAGAAATCGGTGGAGATACCGAGGCAGCCCATGACCAAAAAGGAGTAAGCTGCGGAAAAAGTGAAAGGGATGCTCTTGCCTGTGTTTGAGCGTGGCTTCAAAGACTCCGCCAATACCGCGATTGTCCCCATCGTAAGGAAGGAAAACCAGAGGCCGAGATGCAGTCGTACGCCAATGATCGCCTTAAAGAGGGCATGAGAGGGCGGGAAGTAGAAGTAGCTCAGGGCCAGCAGAATCATGAGCGACTGCACGACCGCAGCCGGTACCACGATCTGGCGCGCGGCGGATGCGCCCTTTCGCAGACTAGCCAGGACAATGTCACCAAAGACCGCCGCTGTTCGCTTGGCTTTTCCCCAATACGAAAGTCGAAACAAATGATTCCGGATACGCAACCGGCGTCGCATCCGGGGCTCGAAGTCAGGCTCACTGGCTAAAAGTTGTATATTCATAACCGCTTACTTTGTCATGGCTGGCCGAGGCCGGGGTCGAACTTCCGTTGGGTTGGCGTTCGGATATCGTTCTCCCTTGGTTATCGATCCTGGGATGGTGGTAAAGGCGGGGCTGCTTAACCGGTCAGTGGTTTTTTCTCCTTTCAGCTCCTGGAGCAATTCATCCACTCCGGACATGACGCAGGTCGGTTGATAGACATAATCGGCCAAGTCTTCGAGCTTCGTGGATCCGGTCAATACAAGGCAGGCCTGCATTCCAATCTCCACCGCACCTCGGATATCGGTTTCCATCGTGTCACCGACCATCATGACCTCGCTGGTATGGCGATGAAGCATCTTTCGGGCGCAGAAAAACATGTAAGGATTGGGCTTGCCCAAGTAATAAGCACGCTTGCCCGTACTTGTTTCGAGATAAGCCGCCAAGGCTCCGGCTCCAGGGCGGGTCACATTGCTTTTCACGGGACACCAGTAGTCGGGATTGGTGGCGACCAGGCGCGCGCCCTTTTCAATAAGTTCGTGGGCCTTCACCAGCTTTTCCGATGCAGGATTACCTTCGCCGACCACCACATAGCTCGGGTTAATACTGTCGTTGGCGATACGCGCCTTTTGCAGGGCGAGATTCAGCCCGGCCTCTCCCATGACGAATGCCGTGCAGCCGGGGTGTGTTTCCGACAGGAAGTCGGCTGTATTCATCGCGGCGGTATAGAAATGCCTCGCCGAGAGGCCTTTTATTCCTAAATGTCTCAGCTTGACGACCAGATCATCAGGAGTCGGAGCCGAGTTGTTCGTGACGAAGACAAATGGAGTCGCAGTTTCGAGAAGATAGGCGACCAGTTCTACGGCCCCTGGTAGCAGGTGGTTTTCCCGATAGACCACTCCATCCATGTCAATTAGCAGTCCCTTTCGATTCACGAATCCTCCATCAGATGGGCGATCGGTTCTTCCGGACACCGTCGCTGTTACCCACACAGATATCGATCCTATATAAGATGTAAGTGGCTAAATCCGGAAATTCGCCAAAACGAAATTCTGTGTTACACAAAAGTAGCTTAATACAGATGACAAAGCCATACCAGTATCGACTAAGGTTTTATCAAAAATGATAAGGCCCTAATGCTATTTTATATATTTAGATTGATAGAGGCATCACGGCCTGCGAAAACCAAGCCCTTTCGCGGGCAAAGATAGCAATTGCTACAACGGCGAATATCGGAACGACGCCTGCCCGAGGCGATGAAGTGCTAAACAAATCCCCTATTTCCGCGGAAGCGGTAGGTAGCCGAGTTCTTCAAGGCTGGAAGTATAAAGGGAGGCTTTCTCGGGCGCATAAATTCCTGCGGCTGAATCCAGCCAGGGCCTGGCATCATCCGGTCTTTGACGAAACAAAAACCACGCAGCGTTTGCGTAGTAATAGGATGGCTCATCGGCAGTCTTATCAAAGGTAGCAAGCTCACCCTGAGCCACCTCCTCGTGTCCGCCGAAAAGATCACACAGAAAGACCTTGTACGAGGCGAGGTCGCCCCAAATTAGATCATGCTCCAACGATACAAAACCCGGTCGGGCGTCTGCATATTTCTTTTGCATGAATTCGATCTCATACAAGTTAAAATGAGCGATTGTATTGTTGCTGTCCAACTGAAGAATAGAGTCGTAGTCTTCTTTGGCAAGATCCCAGCTTTTCATCTTTGAATGAATACTGCCGCGCACGGTGTAAGCTGGGATATTTGCGGGATCATTCTTGATAATATCATCCACCAGCTTCAGAGCTCCAGCATAGTCGCCGGAGGAGCTTTTGTGGAGGGCATCGCGCAGCCCAAACGCATGAGACTGAGGTTCAGCGAGTCGTATGTGATCGTTTGTCGACGAATTAGCCGACAGTGCATTTTGAGCTGGGCTGGGGGCAGTGTTAGTGGATGGCGAAAATACCTGATTTGTTGTAAAAGGTGGGGGTGAATCAGAATGTGGATCGCCGCAGGCGGTCATTAGCAAAACAACTAGAAACGGCAGAAAGTATGCATGCGAATTCATCAGGGGACTTCGTAAGTGGAGTCGATGTGTACAACGGCAGGCCATTCTTTTTAGGAAGAGCATCATATAGGCTAAATGTGGATTGCACCGTTATAGCCAAGCTTATGAACAATGGGGAGAATTATTCTCGGGGCAGCGGCGTGAGTCCTTATTTGCGATTGTTTTGCTAAAGGTGCAATGCTGACAAATGGTTTCACTGGTGAGTTCATGTGCTGTAACCTATTGCTAAGAAAGGCGCCGGGCCGGCTGATACAGCCAACCCGGCGCCAATCGATTGTCGCCAACATCTCTTCTAAAAGATTATGAAAGACTCGTCTCTTTCTAACCTATAGGCTACAAACTACCAGAAAATGTCGCAAGTTAAATGGCAATTCTGATTAATAATTTATCCAATTCGATGGGCCGTTAATTAAAAATCTGGCGACCCTCAAAAAGATGGCGTGCATAACCATGGGGTCGCACGTCAACGGAGTCTGCGTAGGCTAAACGCTAATACCATTTTCTGGGTGTACCCTTTAGCCAGTGATAAAGGGCAACTATTGTTGCAATTACAATTGCAATGACAATAGACGCTGAGACAATGATAAGCGCTCCATTCGTGGCAAATAAGCTGCTCAAGTGGCCTTCTTTCTGAGGTCTCCGGCGTGATAGCCGGAGAGAATTTATAGCAAGAAGACCGAGATGAACATAGCATTAGCGGCGGAGTATTTGGCGAAAACGATTCAGCTCACGGTAGACCCCATGCCGCAGTCAGTCTGGCGATTTAATCATCGGATTTAAATACACCGGGAAAACTGTCTTCGATCGTTACTCCCCCGTTCACATTTACTGTCCCGCCGCTGAAAAATGGGAGAGAAAAATTTTGAGACCAATGTACGTTAGACCAAAGCCGGTTGCAGCAATGCGCAGAACGGAAACATGGCTCAACTTTTTCCACCCAGCGTCGACCTCTACGCCAAGATTGTCATCCTGGGCGTAGGAGTGCTTTTGCTGGCAGGAACGTGCTCCTTCTATCTTCTGAACCGTTCTCCCTACTGGACCAATGTCGGCGTGACGTTGGACCAGCCGGTTCCCTTCAGTCATCAGCACCACGCCGGGGAGCTTGGGATCGACTGCCGTTTTTGCCATACCTCCGTGGCGACGTCTTCTTATGCAGGCATGCCTGACACCCAGACGTGCATGACCTGCCACTCACAAATCTGGAAGGACGCGCCGATGCTCGCGCCCGTCCGCCAGAGCTACGCCGAAAATAAGCCCATCAGGTGGAATACGGTGAATGAAATGCCGGGCTACGTTTATTTCAACCACTCGATCCATATTAACAAGGGCGTTGGCTGCTCCAGCTGTCATGGGCGAGTGGACAAAATGCCGATCACCTGGAAGGCGACCGATATGACCATGGGTTGGTGTCTGTCCTGTCACAGGCATCCCGAGAACCAGCTTCGACCGCTGAGCGAAGTCTATCAGATGGATTGGACGGCTCCGACGGATCCGCATACCGGCCAGGATTGGGTCGTGCAACGAAACGTCCAGAAGGACCACCTGACGGATTGCTCCGCCTGTCACCGCTGACCTCCATGAAAGCGCTGTCACTTCCTCCCCAAGTTCAGGCCGATGGCGGCGGGCCCCGTTTCTGGAAAAGCCTCGAGGAGTGGTCTCACAGCCCGGATTTCCTGCCTTATCTCCATCAGGAGTTTCCCGAATTTGTGAGCGAGTGGGACAATGGCATGAGCCGCCGCCGCTTTTTAAAACTCATGGCTGCGTCGCTAGCGCTCGCCGGTTTGACCGGATGCAGCCGTCAGCCGCAGGAAAAAATCGTCCCCTACGTGCGCAGACCCGAGGAGATCATTCCCGGGAAGCCACTATACTACGCGACGTCGTTTTCCCATCGCGGCTACGGAAAAGGCGTTCTCGTCCGCACGGAAATGGGGCGTCCCATCAAGATTGAAGGCAATCCTGATCATCCGGCCAGTCTCGGTGCGACCGATATTTTCATGCAGGCGTCCATTCTGGGGCTCTACGATCCCGACCGTTCGCAGACCATCCGTCAGGGCAAAGACATTTCCACCTGGAATGCCCTTACGCAATTCGTTGGATCGCGCATTGAGGCGCACGAGCAGGATCAGGGTGCGGGACTCTTCCTTCTCATGGGCCAGACGACTTCACCGACATTGGTTGATCAGTTTCAGCGACTGCGTGAGCGATTGCCCAAGTCACGTTGGTGCTTCTACGAGCCTGCTGCTCCGGTCCGGGCGCAATCCATTTCCGGGAATGACGTGGAGCCGTCCTATGATTTGAGCAAGGCTGACATCATCGTTTCGTTGGATGCCGATTTTCTTTTCGACGGTCCTGGCAATCTCATCCTGACCAAGGCCTTCGCGAAAAAGCGACGCGACCCGGCGGCGGATTTTAACCGCTTGTACGTGATTGAATCAGCTCCCTCCATCACCGGGGCGAAAGCCGACGTCCGTTGGCAGCACAAACCATCGGAGGTAATCGCGTTCACCCAACAACTGGCAGCCGAACTATTGCAGGGCGTGCCGGCAGCGTCGCCCGCCCTCGGCAAACTCGCGGACGATCTTCGTCAGCACCGAGGCAAGAGCGTGATTATCGCCGGAGACTATCAGCCTGAAATCGTCCACAACTTGGCTTTCCAACTAAATCAGGCACTTGGGAATGTCGGCGCCACTGTCACTTATCGAGAAGCGCCTCGTCATCCGGTCCCAACGATTCAGTTGCCGGATTTCGTCGCCGAACTTAAGGCAGGGGCGGCCAGCACGCTTCTTATTGCCGGTGTGAATCCGATTTATGATCTTCCTGCCGCCCTCGGATTCCCAGAGGCGCTCGCCCATGTCGCCAACTCCATGCATCTCGGACTCTACGACGACGAAACCGGCTCACGGTGCCAGTGGCACGTGCCCGAAGCCCATTATCTGGAGACATGGGGAGACATCATTGCCATCGATGGAACGCCGAGCGTCATTCAGCCCGTGATCGAGCCTCTTTATCCCGATGTCGCTTCGCTGATGGAGGTGATCTCCCTCTTTGTCGATCTCCCGCCCAAAAAAGGTTACGACCTTGTACACGATTATTGGCTGCGAAACCTTGCAGCCGACTCGCCCGTGGCATGGGACCAGTCGCTCAATAAAGGAGTCGTGGTCGAATTTTCGTCTCCAGCCTTGCCGCCCGCCCCGGTCGTCGGCGTTCGCGACGCCCCGTCACCGGATCCCCTCAAAGCTTCCGATCTCGAAATCCTCATTCGGCCCGATTCGGCGGTCGATGACGGGCGCTTCGCCAATAACGCCTGGCTTCAGGAACTGCCGCGTCCGTTGACCAAGCTTACCTGGGACAACGTCGCCATGCTCAGCCTGAATACGGCGAAGAGCATGGGCGTAACAACCGGCGATGTTATTCGCCTGGAGGCAGCCGGACAATCGGTCGAAGCGCCCGTATGGGTTCAGCCGGGCCACGCCGATGGCTGCGTCAGCGTTACGCTTGGGTATGGACGGTCCCAAGTTGGCGAGGTTGCCAATGGCGTCGGGTTCAACGCTGCTCTCCTTCGATCCTCGGTGGGAGAATGGTCCCGCATGCTCGATGGCGCGCAAGCAACGGGCGCGCGGCGTGAACTGGCTTCAACTCAGCATCACTTTTCCATGGAAGGCCGGGACTTAATCCAGATTGAGACTCTGGCCGCATATAAGATCGATCCTAACAAGGCCCAGGAAGTCAAACCGAACCCGGAGCCGCGGGAAAATCTCTATCCGCCTTTCGAGTACAAAAATTATGCGTGGGCCATGTCGATCGACCTCAATACCTGCGTCGGTTGCAATGCTTGCGTCGTGGCCTGCCAATCCGAGAACAACATTCCCGTTGTGGGCAAGGATCAAGTCATCAAGGGGCGTGAAATGCATTGGATTCGTATCGATCGTTACTTCGAAGGCGAGCCGGAGGACCCGGCCATGCATTTTCAACCCGTGGCCTGCATGCAGTGCGAAGACGCGCCCTGCGAAGTCGTCTGCCCGGTCGGCGCGACCGTCCATACGTCGGAAGGTCTGAACGACATGGTATACAACCGGTGCGTCGGTACGCGCTACTGCTCGAACAACTGCCCGTACAAAGTGAGGCGTTTCAATTTTCTGGAATACAGCGACGTAAAGCATCCAACGCTCGCCCTTCAGAAGAATCCGGATGTCACCGTCCGGAGTCGCGGTGTCATGGAGAAGTGCACCTATTGCGTGCAACGCATTGAATCGGCGCGCATCGACGCCCAAAAGGAAATGCGGCCGATTCGCGATGGCGAAATCGTGACCGCGTGCCAGGCCGCGTGTCCGGCCGAGGCGATCGTCTTCGGCAACATCAATGACCCGACGAGCCGAGTGTCCCGGCTGAAGGCGCTTCCCCGCAACTATGGATTGCTCGCCGATCTCAACACGCATCCACGCACGACTTATCTCGCCAAGATAACCAATCCTCCGTCCGCGGCCTGAACCATCATGCGAACTACACCCACTTCCGAGCTGGAACCGCTCTTGCCGCCCGGCGTGACCGACGATTCCATCAGCGAGCGCATCTCGGGCATCGTGGTCAAACGGAAGATGGGACTTGGCTGGATCGGCGGATTTGCCATCGCCTTTTCGCTCTTGATGATGTTCAACTACGCCATCGCCGTTCTCTTCGCCTACGGCGTAGGCATCTGGGGCATCCAGATCCCCGTGGCCTGGGGCTTCGCCATTGTCAACTTCGTCTGGTGGGTCGGCATTGGGCACGCCGGGACGTTTATCTCTGCTGTGCTCTATTTGTGCCATCAGGAATGGCGCACCTCGATCAACCGTTTCACGGAATCAATGACGCTCTTCGCCGTCGCCTGCGCGGGCATCTTTCCGCTCATTCACCTTGGTCGTCCATGGCTCTTTTACTACCTCTTCCCTTATCCCAACACCATGGGCTTGTGGCCGCAATTCCGCAGCCCGCTGATCTGGGATATGTTCGCGGTGACGACCTATGCCATTGTTTCCGTCGTCTTCTATTTCGTCGGCCTCCTGCCCGATTTGGCAACCTTGCGAGACCGTTCACCTCATCGCTGGCAGCGAGTCATCTACGGTCTCCTCGCCTTGGGCTGGCGCGGCGCTGGCCGGCAATGGTCCCGCTATAAAATGGCCTATCTGATCATGGCGGGCTTGGCGACTCCGCTGGTTGTTTCCGTCCACAGCATCGTCAGCCTTGATTTTGCCGTGGGCATCGTCCCTGGCTGGCACACGACCATCATGCCGTTCTACTTCGTCGCCGCGGCGCTTCAGTCTGGCTTCGCCATGGGTCTGATCCTGATCATTCCCGTCCGCCATTTCTATCACCTCAAGGATATCATCACCGGCCGCCATCTCGCCAACATGGCCAAGCTCCTTTTGGCCACCAGCCTGATCGTCGGCCATGGCTACTTCACCGATACCTTCATGAGCTGGTACAGCGCCGATCCGTATGACAAGTTCATCGTCGCCGACAAGTTCAGCGGTGCTTACGCCATCGGCGGCTGGATGCTGATGATCCTCGACGTCGGTGTCCCTCAGTTGATTTGGATACGCGCGGTCCGCCAATCACCTGTCGCGCTGTTCGTCATCGCGATTCTCGCCAACGTCGGTCTCTGGCTGGATCACTTTATCCTCGTCGTGCAAAGCCTCCACAGCGATTACCTGCCCTCCGAATGGCGCATGTTCTACGGCACAAAGTGGGATTGGATGACCCTCTTCGGCAGCTTCGGCCTCTTCCTCACCCTTTTCTTCGTTTTCATCCGTATCTTTCCCATGGTCGCCATGAGCGAGATGCGCGGCCTCGTGCATAAGAAGCCCGGCGAAACCAAGGAGCAGGGGGCATGAGCGACAAAACCAAAATCTATGGTCTGCTCGCTGAGTTCGCCGGTCCCGATGAACTCGTGCGAGGGACCGAGGAAGTGAGCGAAGCGGGTTACAGCCGTGTCGAAACTTACACTCCCTTTGCCGTCGAGGGCATTTCCGAGGCGCTGCATTTCCGGCCCTTTGCCGTGGCCGTCATCTTTCTCGTCGCCGCACTGCTTTCCGCCGCGGCCGGCTACTTCATGGAGTATTACGCTTCCGTGATTTCGTATCCTGAGAACATCGGCGGACGACCTTTGCATAGCTGGCCCTCGTTCATCCCCATCACCTTTGAAATGGGCGTCCTGGGCGGCGTCCTCGGTGGCGTTCTCGGCATGCTTGTTCTCAATCGCCTGCCGCGTTACTCCCATCCGGTAGCAAACGTGGAACGCTTTCGCGCCGCCTCCAGCGATGCCTTTTTCCTTTGTGTGGAATCGTCCGATCCCCGTTTTCAGCGTGAGCTGACCGAGAGCGTTTTGCGTCAAGCGGGTGCAACTCAAGTCACGGAGGTGCCGCTTGAATCGTAATCTGCATCGGGCACTCGCCTGCGCCCCGGCCTTGCTGATTTTGACCGCCTGCCACCGGAACATGCAAGAGCAGCCCAAATTCCTGCCGGACCAGCAGAATTATGACTTCCCGAACGAACAAGTTGACCGCAAGCCCGTCGAACACACCATACCGCGCGGCCCATTCAATGACGGTTCGGTTTTTTACACCGGGAAAACAGGCGATGTTTTGGCCACGGCCTTTCCCGTGCCCGTCACGCTCGATTTGGTCAGGCAAGGCCAGGAGGCATACAACATCAACTGTTCCGTCTGTCATGGGCGCGATGGATACGGGGAGGGAATCGTGGTTCAGCGAGGCTTTCCCCAGCCGCCATCCTTTCATTCCGAAAGGTTGCGCAGCGCTCCCATCGGCCATTATTTTCAGGTCATCACGCTCGGATACGGCGTCATGTATCCTTTTGGCTCCCGCATCACTCCGGCGGATCGGTGGGCAATCATCAGCTACATCCGCGCGTTGCAGCTTAGTCAGAACGCGACCACGGATCGGATTGAACCCACGGATAAAACCCAACTCGAGAAAGTTAAATGACGGTTTCTCCTCTATTTCAGCGCATGCCGACGTTGGGGCTCGTCCTCGGCTTGGTTTGCCTGGCCATGTGCAGCGTCTATGGCTTCTTTTTTCCCGCTCTCTTTTTTGAGGGTTATCTGACGGCTTTTGTCTTTTGGATTGGGGTTCCTCTCGGGTGTCTTGCTCTTCTGCTCATTCAATATCTCACAGGAGGAAGATGGGGGCTCGCCATCACCCGATTGCTCGAAGCCGGCATCATGACTTTGCCCCTTTGTGCGGTGCTCTTCCTGCCCATCCTGGCCGGAATGTCGTATCTGTTCCCATGGACTCATCCTTTAAGCGGCGACATCGGAAACCTCGTCCAACAGAAAAAGGCTTATCTCAACCTTCCCTTTTATCTGGTTCGGTACGTTCTCTATTTTCTGATCCTGGGTGTGCTGGCCCGGTGGTTGCGCAAACTAAGTCTTCGCCGAGACGAGCCTAAGTCATCCTCACTCGAGACGATGAAGCAATGGAGTGGGCCAAGTCTGATCGTTTTCGTTTTGCTGATGAATTTTGCCTGCATCGACTGGGTCATGTCGCTGAACCCTGAATGGTATTCGAGCATGTTCGTCGTTGAATTCGTTGCCGAACAGGGCGTCGTCGCCATGGCGTGGTCTATTTTGATTCTACGATACCTTGCCCACTTCGAACTCCTTGAAGGTTTCCTCACCGTCAAGATCGTCCACGACCTCGGCAATCTCCTCCTCGGCTTTACCTGCTTTTGGACCTACGTCACGTTCATGGAATACATCATCATTTGGACTGGGAACCTCCCGCATGACGTCGTGTGGTTTTCGGACCGTAGTTCGACGGGCTGGGAGTTCTTCGCGGTGTTTCTCGTCTTCGTTCATTTCGTCTTTCCGCTTGGCTGCCTGATCCTGACGACCGTCTCCAGGAATCTGGTGCGGCTCGCGCGCGTCGCGGCTTTGATGATTGTCGCTCACTTCGCCCAAGTCGTCTGGTGGATTGAGCCGGCGTTCAGCAAGGACTTCCATGTCGCCTGGACCAGCATGGTCCTGATCGTGGCGGTCGGAGCGATCTGGTTCGCGGAGTACGCTCGAAATCTCGCCGCTGCTCCGTTGGTGCTGGGTGAGCTTCGAGCCAAACCCGAGGGAGTGCCGGCGTGAAACCTCAAGGCTACATTCCCGAGTCAGCCTCGCCCTCCGCGCGCGAGGGAGCCGATCTTCACATTCGCAATGTCGTGAAAGTGACTGCGCTTTTGGTCGTCACTCTAGTTGCGAGCATCTTAATCCTGGCGCTGTTCTTTCGGTTGATGGAGAAAAAATATCCCGATCGCACCAGTGAAGCCGCGCCGGTGGTTGTGGAATCCGAGCTGCCTCCGCTCCCGCGCTTACAAACCAATCCGTTGCGCGATCTGCAGGACGTCAGGAGAATCGAAGACTCGCATCTCGACCGCTACGCCTGGATCGACCAGAAGCACGGCATTGCCCAAATCCCCATCGACCGCGCGATGGTGCTCTGGGCGAAAAACTATTCGGCAGCGTCGGCACTTGGGTCCCCGGGCGCGCCTGCGATGAACGCTGCACCCGGGACAACCGAAGTGCAAATGCGTCAGCAAAAAGCCCAGGAGGTGCCACATGCGCCCTAGACTCCTCTTCGCCTTCCTCCTTCTTTGTTTCGGCGCAAGCGCGCGTGCAGACTCATCCACGCCCATCGACATCGCCCACGGTGTCCGCTTCGACCAGAACCTTGGCGTGCAGGTTCCGCTCGATTTACCCTTCATCTCGGATGCGGGCGCTCCCGTTCACTTGGGCGATTACTTCCACAAACGCCCGGTCCTGCTCATCCTCGACTATTATCGCTGCCCCAACCTGTGCGGAATTGTACTCAACAGCTTCGTCACGTCGCTCAAAGGCCTTACTTACGACGCCGGGGATCGCTACGAAGTCGTCGTCGTCAGTATCGATCCGCGCGACACGCCCGCGACCTCCGCTCTTAAAAAGCTCGGCTACGTGGACAGCTACCAGCGGCCCCAAACCGCCGATGCCTGGCATTTTCTGACCGGCTCGCCTGACTCGATCAAGAAGCTGGCCGACACGGTGGGCTTTCATTACGTCTATGATCCGGTTTCGGACCAGTACGCCCATCCCAGCGGAATGATCGTCCTTACGCCAGGCGGCGTGACCTCGCGGTATTTCTTCGGCATCGAGTTTCCCCCGAACCAGATCGATCAGGCGCTGCGCGTCGCATCCGCTGCAAAAGTGAATTCGCCCGTCTCCGATTTCCTCCTGCTTTGTTGCCGTTACAATCCGCTTCAAGGCAAATACGGCGTCCTTATTTTTAATCTGATACGGGTATCCGGTTGCCTCATGGTTTTCCTCGTGGCGGCCTACGTCATTCATTCGCTCCGGACGGAGTCGGCAAAAAAATCAGAAGCGGGGAGTGCCAAATGACTTTTGCGCTGCTTCCCTATGAGGACTCGAGCTACGCAACGAGCGTCGACGCGATATTTCTCTCGCTCCTTCTCCTCTGCAGCGCCATTTCCCTCGCTGTATTCGCAGTTATTATTTTCTTCTGCATCCGGTACCGAAAAGGCTCCGGGGCGGATCGAACCCATTATCCATCAGAAGCCAGGCAGATCGGAATCGAACTGACTTGGATCGTCATTCCGTTCATCATTTTTGTCGGACTCTTCATTTGGGCAGGCAACGTCTACTACGAAATGTTCAGTCCGCCCAGGGATGGGCTGGCGATTTACGTCATCGGCAAGCAGTGGATGTGGAAGATCGAACATCCCGGCGGCCAGCGCGAAATCAATCAACTCCACATTCCGGCCAACCGTAACATCGTCCTCACGCTTACCTCGCAGGACGTCATTCATGATTTCGACGTCCCGGCCTTTCGGATCAAGCACGACGTTTTGCCCGGCCGGTATGTGCGGATGTGGTTCAAGGCAACCAAGCCCGGCACCTATCATTTGTTTTGCGGCCAATACTGTGGTGATTTCCACTCCCAGATGGCCGGAAGCGTGATTGTCATGTCGGATATCGATTACGCGGCGTGGTTGCAAAAAGACCACGACACGCCTGAGACCTTGGCCGCTGAAGGCTCGCGGTATTTCCACTCGCTCGGCTGCAGCGGATGCCACGAAAACAGTCAGGTGGTTCACGCGCCATCGCTCAACGGCCTTTACCAGCAACCCGTGCCGCTTCAGTCAGGGCAGATCGTTGTGGCCAACGACGACTATCTCCGTGACAGCATCCTCCAGCCGTCGAAAAACGTTCCGGCCGGCTACCAGCCCATCATGCCTTCGTTTCAGGGCATTGTCAGCGAAGAGCAGATCATCGCGCTCATCGCCTACATCAAATCACAGCGGACGACTGAACCACCCAACCCGGGGAGCGCTCATGACCCAAACCCCTGAACCGCGCTTTATTCCCGGGGAGAACTACCTGAATAAGGAGAAGACGCTCGCCTCGTGGTTGTTCACCCACGACCACAAACGGATCGCGCTCCTCTACCTCATTTCGATCACGTTCTTCTTTCTCATCGGCAGCGTCGCGGCGGTGCTGATGCGGACGGAGCTGATGTTTCCGCACGGTGAGTTCTTTACCTCCACGACCTACAACAAGCTCTTCACGCTGCATGGCGTGATCATGGTCTGGTTCTTTTTGATTCCGTCGATCCCCAACGTCCTCGGAAATTTTCTCATTCCGATCATGATCGGCGCGCGGGACATGGCCTTCCCCCGGCTCAACCTGATCAGTTGGTACGTCTTCATGTTTGGCGGGCTGTTCGCCCTGGCCTCTATCATCCTCGGGGGCGTGGATACCGGCTGGACGTTTTATACCCCCTACAGCAGCACCTACTCAAACGGCTGGGTCATCGCCATGGCCGTGGGGATTTTCATCAATGGCTTCTCGTCCATCTTCACCGGGCTCAACTTTATCGTCACGATTCACAAGTTGCGCGCTCCGGGCATGACCTGGTTTCGCCTTCCGCTGTTCGTTTGGACCCTCTATTCCACCAGCCTCATTTTCGTCCTGGCCACGCCGGTGCTGGCCATCACGCTGACGTTGGTGGCTTTGGAGCGCGGTTTTGGGATCGGCATCTTCGATCCCCGCATCGGCGGCGACCCGCTCCTCTTCCAGCATCTCTTCTGGTTTTACTCGCATCCGGCGGTCTACATCATGATCCTTCCCGCCATGGGCGTCGTGAGCGAGCTCATCGCCGCTTTTTCCCGCAAGCCGATCTTCGGTTACAACTTCATTGTCTACGCCAGCCTCGGCATTGCCTTTCTCGGGTTTCTCGTCTGGGGACACCACATGTTCGTCAGCGGTCAGTCCATCTATGCCGGAATGATCTTCTCGCTCTTGAGCTTCTTCGTCGCCGTTCCCTCGGCCATCAAGGTCTTCAACTGGACGGCCACGCTCTACAAGGGCCACATCACGTTCGACGCCCCGCTTCTCTACGCCTTCAGCTTCATCGCGCTCTTCACCATCGGCGGCATGACCGGCTTGATGCTCGCTTCCCTTGCGGTGGACGTCCACGTGACCCAGACCTACTTCATTGTCGCGCATTTCCACTACATCATGGTCGGCGGCGCGGTCATGGCCTATCTCGGCGGAATCCATTATTGGTTTCCGAAGATAACCGGCCGGATGTACCCGGAGATGCTGGCCCGCTGGGCAGCCGTCTTTCTCTTCATCGGCTTCAATCTGGCGTTCTTCCCGCAGTTCATACTCGGTTACATGGGCATGCCCCGCCGCTATCACGTTTATCCGGAGGAATTCCAACTGCTCAACATCATCTCGACCAGCGGCCTGCCCCTGCTGGGCATCGGCTATTTTCTTCCGCTCACTTATCTGGGTTGGTCCGCTTTCTTTGGGCGGTTAGCCGGTCCCAATCCCTGGGATGCGCCCGGCCTCGAGTGGCAGATCCCTTCGCCTCCACCCTCGGAGAATTTCGCCTGTATCCCCATCGTGACGAGAAAACCCTACGGCTACGATCCACCACCGGATACCCACGAACCGGAAGAATCGCCCGAGGAGAGCCATGTCCGCTAAAGCTGAAGCCCCCACCGACCTCTTGAACTTCCCCTTCAAGGAGGCCGGCCATCAGCGCGAAAGCGCACTTTTTGGCATGTGGATTTTCCTCGCCACGGAGGTGCTCTTTTTCGGCGGCATGTTCACGGCCTACATGGTTTACCGTTACTCCCATTGGCAAGCGTTTGCAGAAGCGGGCGCCCATCAGGAATGGTATCTGGGCTGTCTCAACACGGTCGTCCTTCTGACCAGCGGCTTCACCATGGCGCTGGCCGTCGAGTTCGCCCGCAAGGGTCAAAGAGCGTGGCTTCTGCTCCTGTTCGCGGTCACCTGGCTTCTCGGCGCAGCCTTTCTCGGGATCGAAGGCTGCGAATATCACACCAAGTTCACCGAACACCTTGTGCCGGGCAGCGGCTTTCACTTTACCGGAAGCGATCCCTCGTCCTCCGAGCTATTCTTCGTCCTCTATTTCACCATGACCGGAATGCACATGTTCCACATGTTTGTCGGCCTCATGCTCATCCTTTTCCTTGGCGGCTGGAGCTGGTTGTCGCCACGTGCGCTGCTTACGCCGAACCCCTTTGAGGTGCTCGGGCTTTACTGGGCCTTCGTCGATATTGTCTGGCTCTTTCTTTATCCACTCTTTTACCTGGTGCACCCGCAATGAAGGTCAACTTGGGACGCTGCGTTCGCGTGCTTATCACGCTCTACCTGCTTCTCGCCCTTACCTCCGGCTTGGCCTTTTTGCCCCTCAGCCACTGGGACTGGCTCATTTCCTTGGTGATTGCATTCGTCATGGCCGGTTTGATTCTGCTCTTTTTCATGAAGGTCAAATATAGCGAGCCTCTGATTTGGCTCACCTCGGCGGCCGGCTTCACCTGGCTTAGCTTCCTCCTTCTCCTGGTCATTCTCGACTACATTTCCCGTGCATGGCCGGGATGAAAATGCCGGTTACGCCGTGCATTCGGCGAACAAAACGGGCTTACGGCCCGCGCCGTCCCGAAATGAAATTCACGAGGACCACGATGACGGCGATCACCAAGAGCAAGTGAATGAGGCCGCCCGCCACATGAAAAGCAAAGCCCAGCAACCAAAGCACGACCAGAATCACCGCGATTGTATAAAGCATAATTAGAGCCCTTGTTAGTTACCGACTCCTCAGCATCGGCTACCCCGCGCCATTGTCCATCGCCAATTTCCATCCCTCCCGCCGGTGGTTTTGCCGATGCGAAGCTCACCCCACCGGCACGGCGAGGAAGAGCGTCTCGTTGGGCCAGTTGCCGTCCTGGTCGCGTTCGGTGGTGGATAGGGTAAGGAGATCGCGGGGACGGCCGGATACGATCTGGAGCTCCGGGTAGCTACGGCGCGTAGCGACGACTTCCCTGCGGAACCAGCCCTTTTTGCGGATGACCTCGGTGGTCGTGTGCACGGAGCCGAGGGCAATGACGGTCCTGGCCTCGTGCCATTGGTCTTTGTACGTCTCGCGAAAATAATAGTCGAAGCAGACGAGCTCCTGCAGCGTGGCCGCGCGAAACTTGAGCATGTCGAGCTTGTCGCGGATGAACGCTTCATCCACCCCCAGGCGCCCATAGTCGGCGCGGAAGGAGAAGTCGAAGAGCTCAACTTTGATCTGTTTGCCCGCGCCGCCGGGGGAGGGGAAGTTTTCCGGCGTGATGAGGGACGCGGCTTCGGGGACGAGATCGACGCCGTAGGTTTCGAGCAGCGTCTCGAGCGGCAGGCTGTAGTCGACGTGGATGGGGTAGGCAGTGGGCTGGTTGCCGCCGGAGGGATCGGTCACCTTCTTATTCTTCGACCCCAGGCGGAAGGTCCGGAGGATGGAGGAGGATTTGTCCG
>Ga0209611_10004742_pt1 | contig 23139 bp, 35 predicted proteins | sample S1TSphgellanicum_3_FD_187693 | JGI IMG/M metagenome (GOLD analysis project Ga0209611, IMG submission 187693) | Host-associated microbial communities from peat moss isolated from Minnesota, USA - S1T2_Fc - Sphagnum magellanicum MG (SPAdes) (version 2) | ecosystem: Host-associated > Plants > Peat... | reverse complement strand
AGTGCACGGATCCCCAGCCCACTTTGGTTTTCAGTCAGATGTGTCCACTCAAACTTAGCTAGGTAACTTTTACTTCTCCTCACAGAAGTTAAACCAACATCCATCCATCAGCACACCACCCATCCATCCATCCATCCATCCATCAGCACACCATCCATCCATCCATCCATCAGCACACCATCCATCCATCCATCCATCAGCACACCACCCACCCATCCATCCATCCATCAGCACACCATCCACCCATCCATCCATCAACACACCACCCATCCATCCATCCGCACACCACCCATCCATCCATCCATCCATCAGCACACCATCCATCCATCCATCAGAAACCCTGTTATGACTCGGTTGTGGATGGATAAACCCTAATTGAGTTGATATTGGGTTTCACTTTGGTTAACTTATACTTCAGGTAAGTAAGTAAATAGGTTACTTAGTGCCTATCTACTAAGCATCTTCTTCAGCCTTGCTCAGTAGTAGTAGTATATGTGACCTGCATTTACTTTTTTCTCAGCATTTTACCTTTTTTTTTTTTTTTTTGCCTTCCAACCTCACCCATAAAACTAAAATTGGGACTGCACATAGTGGGGGAGATTACTAATAGTAAACTACGTGGACCAATCATTATGATTGGGCTATTCAGAAATAGGGGGGCGCAGCAATCAGATCATATTTATCACACTCTTCTCTGACAGTCGTTCTTTCCTGATGTGTCCTTTTAACCAGCCGCACAGTAAACTGCTGTGCAAAAAAATGCTGGGCCAAAAAACCCATTTTTGCTGAGCCAAACCGACATGTTTTGACTTTTCTTCATCCAAATTTTGATTTGTAGGGTCACATACAGAGCACCATTAGAGTTGCACTAAGTACATGCGTATTGATGATTACTAGTTACTACTATACATTTCTAGTCCTTTGGTATTTGAGTCCTTTTAAAAAAAAATCTTTCATACTGTAGTAGTAGTACCTATCCTGGCTAGGCACTAGATAATTATTTTTTGAAATTATTGAAAATTATGAAAAAATACCTGCCTGTTATGTAAAAAATCCAAAAAAAAGAAAATCTCGAGCACACTAGCTTCATTACTTAGTACAATGCCAAATTGTAAAATATTATTATTTTTATCATCAAACATAAATGAGCAATTTTCTATATTATTAAGCACCTTGTTGTCAAATGAGGCAAGTACCTAGTCTTGGTGTAAGGGTGGTATTGCCTCATGTCATAACAAGCCTGGTGGGGTCTTTGTGTAGATACCATGTGTAGGCCTAAATATGGATCCAAACACTAATAGTACATACAAACAAAGGAAAGGGCTTTGCAGTTGTTAAAACTTAATCATCTCTTATCAATAGTAGTGCACCTTAAGGTAAGTATCTCTTGTCTATACATTGCAATTTACAAAGAATTTCTCATGTTTCATTTATAATTCCATTTTCACTTTCCTTACCTATATAAATTGTTGTTGCCCTGAATGATTTTGAGAAGGATTAACACAATCTTGGTAGGCGTCAATTTGTCAATAGAGAATGCAAGGTTTCTAAGTTTTTATTAGGAATATTTCTAGAGAGTTTGATGATAAATCCATTAATAATAGGTTATTGAAAATGTTTCCAATCAAAATTTTAATTATATATATATATATATAGTGACATAGCCAAGGTCATTCACAAGTGAATTTAGTTACATTAGGTTATTAGAAAATATAAAGGGAAAAAATTTAACATCTTTTGTTAACTGATGATAATTATTGTCACAAAGCAAATAATTAAAAGATTAATTTTGGAATGGAAATGTTACCTAATGATAATATCATTAGTGAATTATTTTTTAGGGAAATTTAATCAAAGGATAATTTTGAAATAAATTTTCAATAGGAAATAATCAAGTTATAGGTAAATCTCTTTGTCTAACTAGTTTAACATGTATCCTAGTACAGTAGCCTCCCACTTAAGTATGCACCCGTTTAAGTACACATCCCGGTTAAGTATGCATTTTATGACAAAATTTTTAGGGATCAACATTTTTTAGTGGAACATATCATGAATCGTCATCTGACAGAGGTTTTGGTTTTTTTTGCGTCTAGCTTTGAGGACGACTACTTGGACCTTGGCCTGGAACTCTTCAAACGATTTTTTGAGATCGTCGAATGTTTTTTCAGCTTCTGTTTGAACGTTAGAGCAGAGCAGCTGATCCTCAATATCAAGAATCTGCTTATACAAAGATTCAAATCCATGAAATTCAACTTTATCCTGTGACTCGACAATATGCTTTAGTTGATTAACATCGATATCTTCATCAAGCCCTGTTTCATTAATCTTCATCAATTCCAACAGCTCTTCGACGTCTTCCAACACTGCTGTGACATATTTTTCATTGCTTTCGTCATCAATATGAACAAATTATTCCAATTCTGATTGGTTGATCGATAAATTTAAGCTTTCGATGGTTTGGGCTAACTCAATGGCAATGACGTTATTTTCGCTCTCAGCCCCTGGTTCCGGTTCCAAGTTCATGAGCTTCGCCTTACTGAATGCATTTTTGATAGAACTTGACGAGACGGAATCCCAGGCTTCTTTTACATAGCTTGTAGCATCCAGTAGGTGCGCTGGATTTTTGTAGGAAACTCCTGCTGCACCTTGTCATAGTCGTTTTCCCAATCCTCTTTTCCGTTGCTTTAACTACTCGTCAAGCTCGTAGAAGTCGAGGATATCCTTGAGATATAAATATTTGTATCATTTCTTGAAAGCGGCGATGATTCCCATATCACAAGGTTGTTTCCAGCTGGTACAGTTCGGAGGAAAGAATACTACGCGGATGTTGTCACGTTCGAAGGCGTCGAAGTGTCCCGGCGCATTATCCATCGGTAAGAGAACGGGACGTCCTATTCGTCTTTTGACTTCTAGAACAAAAACTTTGTTGAACCATTTCCAACAAGTTTCCACGTCCATCCATGCTTTCGTTTGATTGAAATAAAGAACTGGCCAATGTCGGTCTTTAATACACGCTGGCTCTTTTGGCTTTCCAATCATTACGCAAGGAATTTTATGTGTTCTAATGCGTTGGCGCAAACTATCAGAGAAACACGATCTTTCGTTTTCTTTTTGCCTCTAGTGCTTGAAATGTCCTCGTTTGGCATCAAAATGGAATATCTGGAAAGTAGATGGAAAAACAATCCAATCTTGTCCATGTTGTAGACGTTCTCAGGGTCGTATTGAGCGATGATAAAGTATAATTCTTCTAACCCTGATAGTAATTCTGGGTCATTTTTATCAACCTCAACTCCTTTTCCATGAAGAAGCATTTTCTGTAGACCTCGGCATGTCTTGAAACGAGTAAGCCATTGTCATGAAGCCTTAAAGTTTGAATCGGAAATGGATAATGTAGAAACAATATTTTTCGCTTTCGCAATGGCGAAAGATGGTGGTACAAGGAGCCTGGCACGATGCATGCTGTCAATCCAGATGTACAACATATCTTCAAGTTCGATAAATCGTCCAATTGAAGCTCTGAAGGTCTTTTGCTTAGCTTCTTCGAAGTGTAAAGCAGATTGTTTAAGAATTGAATCTTGTTTCTCCCAGACCTTCTGGATAGCGCCTTCGCTAACATCATACTCACGTGCTAGAGCGCGTTTGTTTGGAGGGTTCGTCTTGCTCAATTTTGAGATGATCTCGCAGCGCTGGGACTCATTCAGGCGCTTGCCGGTCAGTTTCTATGACATTACAGCGAAACGCAGGCGATTTGGGAATGGAGCGTCTAAAGTACGCACTTGGGAATGGAGCATCTAAAGTACGCACCTACCGGTAAAGTACGCACAAAACTCCGAGGTTCAAGTTGCGTACTTAAACAGGAGACTACTGTATTCATTGGGTTGTTAGTGGTAGGTATTTATTACCATTTTCTAGTTATTATGGAATGAAATTAGTCCTTAAGGATAAGGTGATTAGCATGAGTTTGCTGATCAACTAAGACATGTGATGTAAATTTGAATACAAGCTTAAAACATAAGAATGTGTGTGACTTGTGCAATGGGATTTTCTATCATTTGTTTTTACTCCATGGCCTTTCGTCATGTTGATTTTCTTTTCATTCTCTTTTCATGTATGTTGTTCCTTGTGTAGTTCAAAGGAGAGACAACATAAATTAAAGGAAGGGGAAGATTATACTTGTGTGAAAAAACAATGGGAAATGGAAGGTTGTGTCACATCTTTTCTTATTGTTTGGTTTTATTTTGATTTTTTGAATGCAATGAAAATACTTGGTGTTAATTTGACATATAATACTATAGATTTCAATCTATATAATTTTTTAAAAAAATCTTTCATTTCTTAGAATGCTTGTTGGGAATCAATCATTGGATGGTAGTCACAATAGGAAGGTAATTGTTGCAACAAGAAAATAACCAATAAGAAATAAAAACTACAAAGGACAAAGGCAACCCATTGGTGATGTATTTTTTGTGACAAAGGTATTGTTCAAGGAATGAAAGGTAATTACCTTCCAACCTTTCATATCCAATTTTATTGTTTTCATGAAAATGCATTTTCAAATGTGTTTTTAAATTTCTTGTGTAAAAGTATGATTACCTTCTAAATGTTTTTCCATGGTTTTTTAAAAATTTGACAACCTTCCCCTAAAATGGGATTCCAATTGTTGAATTCGCATTTTGACATGTCTATATATTTTTTGTTACCTACTTGAACCATGTACAAAAATGTGGCAATTGTTTTGGATTTTTTTTTCAGATGTTGGTGATTTTTCACAAAAAAATCATTGAATTTACAAAAAAAAAATCCATAATATCACACAAAAAAGGTTGTAAATTCCAACCATTGGCAATAGGTTGTTTAATGGACCCAAAAGGAAGGACCAAGAAAAAGGAAAAAATAAAACAAACAAACAAACAAGCATTCACCACTTGGATTTGATTTAGTGATTTTTTTTTTCAATTTTTTGATGTTGTGTCATTGGCCAACATATCAAGAATTTTAAATGGAAATGGGTTTGAAAACCATTTTGAGTAGTAAGAAAATTAGTTAAAATGTTATTGAACTAAATTTAGAATCCAAAATTTAGATGTGGTGAAAAATTTCAAGTTAAAAAAAAAATTGTTGATTTTATTTCAGAAAAATGGGATTTTTGGGACATAATATTCCTTTATTATTATTATTTTCATTTTGGAAAAAATGCACACTAAAAAAAATCATTGATATTATTACATAGTTTATTAAGGTTATTAAAAAGGATTGGAATTTTGGCACTTGGAAAGACTTATGTAAATGAAAGGCATAATGAAAGATGCAAATTGGCCTTTCAATGAAGATGTGAAATTTCAAGATCACAAATTAGGGCAAGAGAGTGCGAATGTTCTTGTGCATTAATGCTATTGCATTGTGTTATGGTTGGAAAAATTATGTTTTGTTTATTCTAATGTTGTCCAATTATATAGAAAAATGTGAATATACATGCATATAATGGCTGCATATGTATACATACATATATGGATTTTTTATTCAATTTGATATTTGGCCCTATGCACAACTTCCGAATACCCAACATTATAGTTCCATTATGCATAACCTTATCCAAACCAACACATCCAAATAAAATAGATATCCATGGAGGTCACATTTTGATAATCTAGATATGCATTAGGTTTAGGGTTTACATCATTTAAGGTTTATACCATGTAGGGTTTAGGTGTTAGGAATTAGGGTTTGCAAAAGCATGAGCGCAATCAAGCGTTTACACTTTGCACTTTGTGTTTTGTAACAAATCATTGCTTTCTTTGAATCCATGGTGTGCACACACAACACACACATTGATTTTAGGTTGTCTTACTTTCTTTGAGTGCATTTCTCTACCTATTAATTTCCATCACTTTTAAGAATTAACATTTTGCAAAAACGTCATGAGTGGAATTGATTTGTTCACTACTTTCTTTGAAAGCACAACACGCACAAACACACATATTTTGTTTTCTTTACTTTCTTTGAGTGCATCTAAATACTCAGTGGAGCTTGACCTCTTCATTGTTCTTATTTGTTTGACTACACAAGTGCACAATGATTTGTAGCTTTGCAAAAAAAATTATTGTTGAATTGGGTGTTGGTGTTGTGCATGAATTTGATGACATTGTGTGCATGCTCACTCCTTGGCATATGTGCATGTTCATTGTTTTCTTTGAGTGCACCATGCACACATAATGCACCTTGATTCCAACAATTTTGTTTTCTTTGAACACATTTGATTATGTGTATACTTGATACCTTTGCAAATTTCTTTGTTGGCAAACTGGGCATTGGTGTTGTGCATTGTTGGGGAGTTCAATATTGGTGTTGCATATTCGTTCTATGAATTTCGTGTTGAACACGTACTTTGGCAAGTTTGGCATTGGTGTGAATTTGTTCATTTGCTCTTTGAATTTAATAAATCAACAAAGGTAAATTTTAAACATTTTACTTCTTTTTATATTTGGGAACTTGATTCCAAATGTTGTTAAAATATTAATGTGTTTAGTTTTTTTTAGGTTTTTTTTTTAATGCATGAATAGCTTTAACAACCTTTATGGTTATTACAAAATGTGGGTTTAAGGTTTAATGTGTTTGTTTTTTGGTTTAGGTCTATGTCCTCAATGGCTAAAAAGATTTAACAACCTTGTTTTGTTGAAAATGTGGGTTTGGTTAGTTTGTTTTTTTTGTTAAAGTTTCTGTCTTCAATGGCTAAAGGGTTTCAACAACCCTATTTTGTTGAAAATGTGGGAATAGTTGATGAAAATCTTGCATCAACTACTTCTAATCAGATCAAATCTTCGTCAGTTTCAAATGTTGAGAATGTGCATTTGGAATTTGGCAATGTAACATTGTTAGATGTTGTTAATGTTTCACAACTTGCAGTTGTAGAAGCATGAGTTGTGGTTTAGAAACTTCATAACTACATGACCATATGTTGGGGGTTTTTCATTGTGAATGATGGGCTACTTGTGGATTTGGTGAATTCGCAAATGTTGCAATTCATAATATGTGGATATGAACAAGCAACTAATGATGCTTTGGCTCAAAGATCTATTTTATGCAAAGGTTTAATTAAGTACAACAAAGTTAGTGGGATCACTCCTATGACTATGCATGTGCAAATTACATATTCAAAGTTATTTGCTTTAAGGAAACAACTCAGTGCAGTGGTAGAATTTGTTACTATTCATGCTCGGCAACTGGGGAAGAAAAGGATAGGTCCTTCTAGTTGTGCAATTATTGATTTTTTTGGTGCTATAAACCTGTACAAAAAATTTGATGAACACCAACAACAGTTTTTAGAGGATTTGGTTATTTGTACTTACAAGGGTTACAATTTCTTTTCAAGTTGTGAAAACATTTGGCTTTGAAGGTTAGTTTTAAGCCAGTGCCCTTGTGTGGTTTTTCCATTTTGACCTTCTTTGGTGGAAGGAATGTTGCTTGCCATGGTCAAGAGGACCATGGACCAACATGTTATGCCAAGTCTTGCATCTACAACAATAGGTTAATTGTGATTTGTGGATGTCCCATGATGGTGTGGATATTCTTGCTTTGGTTATTAATTTTTTGAATGATACTTGGGTCCCCATGAATGAGATGATTGGGTAGTCCATTGCTACACAACTCTAATCTTTGTTGGAAAAGTTTGGTTTGTTGCATCAAGTGATTGCTTTTGTAAAAGATGCGCACTAATTTACTAGCTATGGTAACAACTTTACATTCTATCATTGATTGTGAACCTTTGAAGATTTTCAAGGTTAATGAGGGTATATGTTTTGGGCATGTGATGTTTAAAACTTGTTAGTATTTTACAAATGACAATAAGGTTTTTGGTGAGCTATAACATGTGAATGTGAAGGATGTCTAGGTTGGTTTACATAAAACTATTACTTGGACCAAAAAGTTGGGGAAAGGTAGGTAGGAATGGGAACAAACTTGTGTTAAAAGTGGGATGTGACACTAAAAATTAAAAACTCTTATGAATATAAGATTCGTTAACAAGGTCATTATGTTTGAAGGATTTTGGAGTTTAAGAATGCCATTATTTTCTGTTATGGCAAGCATAAATTTGTGGATGTACAATAGAAGGTTTTTAAAGCCTAACTGTGGGTTATTATTGAAGTAGTCACATTTGCTTTGAATCCTATTGCTTCAACATGTGTGCTAAATCAATCTAGGGGCCATTGGTTGTTGCTAGCTTCCTTGACAATAACTATCACCTTGATTATGAACATGGAAGCTAAATTGTTACAGTATTTAGTTCATTTGAAGTTTTTGACCCTTTTGAGGTAGAGATCTTGCTTTTGCATATGAATATGTGACTTGAGGTTATAAAGGTGATCAAACATTTTTTGGATTTCTTCAGGTTTTTTGATGCACTACAATGTCATAACATGATTGCTATCATGTTGGATCCATGTTTCAAGGCTTTGCGTGTTGTGGAAAGTTTGGTGGGATGTGGGAATATAATCATATTGGCATTTAAATATGATGCCAAGATTGTGATTCCATTTTCTGATGGTGTGTTTTGAACATTTGGACACCAATATTGTTGTAGTTGTTATGTTAGTTGGTGGGATTGGAGCTCGAAGAAAATATGTGTGGAGTGGGGCCTCAATTGAAAAATCTCCTCAAACATTAGTCATTAAAGAGTTGTTTCTATTTGGGAGGCAAGTTGTTTATTTTTTGATCTACACGTGTAGATCCACTAACTTGGTGGCATATGTATGAAGGCCAATTTCCAAATATGAGTTCTCTTGCAAAACATATTCTTGAAATCCTAGGTTCACAAATAGAAACTAAACATGCTTTTAATGTTGTTAGGGTGTCGATAGTTTTAAGGTTGCCACTTGCAAGTGGAGAACATAGACGGGATCATCACTATTGTGAAGAATTGACATGATGATCCATGTGCCAATTGCAAGCCAAATTTTGACTTTAAACAATACTTGAAAATAGAACTTCTAATAGAGGATACTTACAATTTGATTGAATAAAATGATTTTTTTTTTGAAGAATTGCACGTTGATGGTGAGTAACTTTGTGGGTTGGGGTGGGTTTGTGTGGGGTGTGGTTGGGTCAAGGAACTTGTGCTGCATTTGGGCAGAGTTTTACGGTTCTATGAAGAACCAGGGTTCAATTTTCATAGAAGTTTTGGATTGGATCTAGGAATGTAGCTTTTTAGGTTCTTTGTTCTTTCTTGCAATTTTTTTTTTGAGGTATGCAATTAGAAAATTGATATGCACAACCTTTGTGCATATTTGTCATTTTGTGAAAATTGAAAATTGGCATATTCATAGCCAGAAATTTAAAAATAAAATAAAATAATGTGTAACCAGATGGTGTAGTAGATTTCAGATTAAAAAAAAATACATATCCTTCTTCTTTAAAATAAAAAATGGGAATATACTCTATTGATATCCGCAGGATAGGGCTAAAATGTGATAACCGGACAACACTGAGAGAGAAGAAGAAGAAGGAATTCATCATCTCTTGCTCACTTGGCAAGACACAAGAAGCTGCAAAACATACTGTTTTAGGGTTTGGGGGCGAGTTTTGTGGAGTTTTGCAGCATGATTCTGACAGAGGTGGAGATGGAAGAGAAGCAGTTGGTCCTTGGAAGTGAAGAGGAAGCTGATCATTTTTGTATACGTTAGCCGCAATATCATGTTCTATGCCTCTTGTTCCTTGTTCACCTCATGAATTCCAATGTAACCTGCGTGCACAGATGATGGAGGAAAAAAGTCGTCAGAAAGAACATGACATCTGCTTTCTGACAACTTTTCCAAATAGATATAGAGACAACCCTATACAGTTTCCGTTTCCTGTAGCAAACAACCCATTGCAGAAAATGGTGAGAAAAAAGAGTCCCAAGAGAATTGCAGCAATGACAGTCAGGGCTTGCAGCTATGCAATTTGGTTTTGCCAGAATTAGTTCTGTGGAGTGCTTTTCTTTCAGGTTTTCTAGTGATGCTCTTTTGTCTTGTCTCTGGAGTTTTGGGTCTTGCCTTCTTATACTTCATGTCTAGGAGATCCCTTACTGGGGCATTGCCAATTAAAACTTCCAAAATCAGGGTTCCCAGTTGAGTCCTGTTTTGATAGTTTTCCATCGGATGAGTGCATGATTTTTGCCTGGTAGGACTTGGGAATTTGAAGGCTTTCAACATTTGCTTTGGGTACAGGATACAATTGAGGTCGGTGATGGCAAATTGCAGAAGCTATAGTTATATGAAGGACATGCTAAGGTTCTGGGGTTTTACTTACAGGGATGTCTGATCACATGGCAGCAATAGCTGCTGGAGAAACATTTCGGGCAGCTGGCTGCTGAAGTTGGAAATGAAGCACAGTGACTATGAGGGTAGTGTACTGGAGAAACAGTGACTTCAGGAGATGAGACCCAACAAGAAACAAAAAGCCAATGCAGGATTGCACAGTGATGATGATGATGAGGAGCATGAGGTTGTTGATCCTGAGTTGGGATTTGAGTGGGTGCGTGGATCACACGAGTCATAAGCATGAGTCAAGTCAGGGAGACAGTGGATGGAACACAGGCTTTGATCAGTTTGTTGCAATGGTATTGAAGGCTTAAGCAGTTGGAGGACTTGGTTTTTCTCCATATGTGGTTCATCATTTTGAGGTAAGATCTGAGACTTTGAAGCCCTATTCACTATTGTGTGCAATCAAAGTTTAAGATCCCGTAAAAATGTTGTGAGATTTTGCAATTGTGATGGTTCTTCTGCACAACTTGCAGACAATGCAAAGGGCCTGTATTTACATTAAACTTGCTGAAGTATCTAATCCTCTGCAACAGCTACAGTGCGTACAGAACTTTGGTGTACAATGTGCTGGATCTTGTAAAACCTTTTGACAGTTGGGAAGGAGCAGACATTGTATCTGTTGCTAGGTGTAGCAGAGAAGCTGTCAGCTCTAAGCCACAGCAACAGACATGTTCAAAGCAAACATCTATCAAAACGCAGAGATGTTCTTCCTGTGCAGAAAAAGTACCTTGACAATCACATGCCTGCCTGCTTCAGATGTGCCAAGTTTTGTCTTCCACTGCTGCTCTTGTGGTGCCTGCCTCAACGGCTCAAAATTGGATTTTAGACATGACAAGAGAAAAAAGGTACAGATAACAATTTAAGTCCATCCTTTTCAATTTTCTAAGCACATGAATGGAAGGAGCAAATCAGGTGGGGTGATAATATCATGATCTATAACTACTACAAATCAGGTATGAACCTAAAGAAATCTCTAAGAACCTAATCTTTGACGGCTATTTTGCTTGTTGCTGCATGGAAACCTTTAGAGCCTTCTTTCTCATGAATCTAGTGCCACAATCTGCTCTGTAATTCCACTCTTTTATAGTTTCATGATTCTAAATTTCTTGGACCTTTCAAGCATTATGTTCATGGAGAATGCAATCAGAAGTATGCTACCGGATGGGGTTTATGGTGTAGTTGTGTCTTGCCATGGAAAAAGACAATGCATTGAGGGGAAAGTGAAGAAATTCAAGAGAAGGAAGAAAAGGGGAGATATAAGTAGAAAGGGTTGGCACCTAGAAAGCGCTTCTTGTTAGCTTTCTGAATCTTCTTGATCAACTTGTCCAAATCCTTTTTCAACTTGTGCTCCCAATGGACAACACCATTCGTGAGCACAATCCCGAAACCCATTGCCAGTACATGCTCCCAAGGATCTGTCAACAAATGCCCACACATGCAATCACTCGAGCCAATCCTCTCCAGTATTTAATAATTCCTTGCAAAATCTGCAAACTAGAGTTATTATTATTTCCCTTGAAAGCAGCAGCAGTAGAATCCAAACCTCTACCAAACCACTTGTTGATTCCTCTTCTTTCCATTGGAAAACAAAAAGACAATGAGAGCATGTATATGGCAACCATGTGGAAACAACCAAAACATGAAGAAAGCTCAAAGAAAAGCATGCATGTAACCATGTTCAATACCAAGGAAGCAAGCATGCACAACAAACATGAAAGAAAGCTTAAAGAGATTGTGCATGCAAATCATGTTCAACAAAAACACTATGAAAGCATGCACAAAAACACAAACAATGCTTAGGAAAACCATGAACAAAGGTACAAAGATCAAAGAAAAGCGTCCATGCAACCATGTTCAACAACAAGGACATTGAGGAAGCAAGCATGTGCAAAAAACACACAAAAGAAAGCTCAACAAGAGCATACATGCAAAAAAAACAAAAATCATGTTCAATTAAAACACTAAGAGAGCATGCACCAAAAAACCACAAACAAAGCTGAAAGAGAAGCATGGCACACAACAAAAACATGTCATTGCACACAACCATGGTCAACAACATAAGAACACCAAGAAAGAAAGCATGAACAAATACACAAAAGAAAACTCAAAGAGAGTAAGCATGCATGCATACAAGCAACCATGTTCAACAACAACAAAAGACACCAAGAAAGCATGCACAAAAGCCACAAACAAAAGCTCAAAGAGAAGAATGGCACACAATAAGAACATATAATTGTGTGCAACCATGTTCAACAATACAAGAACACCAAGAAAGAAAAGAATGCAAAAAAACACAAAAGGAAAGCTCAAAGCAACCATGTTCAATAACAAAACCACCAAGAAAGAAAGCATGTACAAAAACCCAAAAGGAAAGCTCAAAGAGAGAGCATGCATGCAACCATGTTCAACAACAAAACCATCAAGAAAGAAAGCATGCACAAAAACACAAAAGGAAAGCTCAAAGACAGAGCATGCATGCATGCATACAAGCAACCATGTTCAAGAAGAAGAAGAAAAAAACACCAAGAAAGAAAGCATGCACACAAACACAAAAGAAAGTACAAAGAATTCTTGAATTCTTCATGCATGTGTTTCAAACCAAACTTGTTGTAACCTTTAAGCTCTCCTAGTGAATTTGAAGAGGAGAGAGAGAGAGGGGGGGGGGGATATTGAGAATGGAAAAATAGATACGGAAACTTGGACGAAGCTTGCGAACTCCATTGGAGTAGAGCTGCACCCAAAGACCAAAGAAAGCTCCAGCAATTGTTGCAGTGGCCACCATGTTGGGTTTGCTATTGCTGCTCTTCTCTCTTTTTCTTACCTTCTTGTTGTACAAGAACTACTAGGAACTTGCATACATACATACATATATACATACTATCATTGCAAAACTTCTTATTTTCCAAATCTTTTGATGACTCTTTTTTTATTCTTCTGATGATTTCTCCACTTTCTCCACTAAAATTATGGTTCCAGAAATCTTCTTCTACCCCAAGATTCAAGCAATTTCTTGTCAGAGCATAATAAGATTTGAGATTGAATAGGTAGGAGAGTTTTTTTGTGATGCACTGTGGGCAAAGCATATGGGATAAAAGTGTGGTACATTTGTGCAACCTTCTTTTGACTGATTTCTTTATTGATGCATATAATTAGATCAACTTCTTGTGAGAAACAAGTTTCTGAATCCCCTTTTTCTAAAAATATCCAGACGAAGCACATCAAGGGTGATGCAATAGGTACTCGAGCATGACAGCATCTGATAGAACAAAACACTTTCCATCAAATTTGCACTGTCTTTTCCTTGGCTTTTGAAGTTTCAAAATGCCCATAATCTTGAATCTTATGATGGTCTCCATGTTAAAGAGAAATCTCTCTCTCTTGACAACCCAACAATCAGAAAGTTGAAAAAAGCAGGAAGCAATTACTAGGATTGCAAGGATTGTATTGCAGCATTGCCAGTGACGAAGATGACAAAGAATGTACTACCTCCCACAGGGCTGAAGTCAATCTGAACACCCCTCTCTCAGAGCAACCCCACTGGTGCACTGTACAACAAAACTTTTGTTTGGATGAAGAAAAGTCAAAACATGCTGGTTTGGCTCAGCAAAATGGTTTTGAACTAGCATTTTTACACAGGATGCTGAGACTGGCAAATTGCACAGCCTTAACACCTACTGTTGATTGGCTAGATGGTTTGATTGTTCTAGGTGGGTTGCTATTAGTAGGTCTCCCGACCTTTAACTAATCTTGGATGTGAGCAACACTGTTCTCAGCACAGGTGGAGATGCTCTGAGCTTCTTTATTGGCTTTGCATGTATTTTGTATGAAGCTCTCTGAGTTTCATTCTGCATTCCATCTCCAATTCAATTTTCCTTTTGCAGGCCAGCCAGTGAGTGAGTTGAGAATTTCGAGAATCATTTGCAAGCAACAAAAGTGACTTGGTATGACCAACCAACGACACATTTTTCCATTTTTATTAACAAACAATTTCTAGTTACACATTGTGTCCAAAGCTCTTAATGATTTTGTGAACCGTGACTTCTAGAAAGCGATGATATGCATAGTATGTACACAGAGAGATTGGTCCGTACATACTTTATAGAAAAGCAATCTGTATGACTACTACTGTACGAACACTAAATAATGCATTTTTCTTTTATATCGACTGTTGATATTGAGCTGCAGCAATACTTTTCTGCAACTGCCTTTTATCTTATAAACTTTGGACACTGAGTGAGCTTGCCAGCCTCTGCAGATATGAACTCGAAGTACTCTCTGGATCCACAAGCTTATAGTTGGCTACCTCTTGTGCAATCTCTTTGCGCGAGACCTCCCATAGCTGCTCCTCTATGCCCAACTTCCGCAGCTGCTCTAATCCCCGTGCCACTGCACCCTCATAATCATCATCATCATCATCATCATCAGTCATTTGTCTTAATTAGTGTGCAGGAATCAACAAGAGAGTCCCAGTGTTTTTTCTTCTAGAGATTTTTTGCCATTTTTCAATGAAGCAATTGAGAAAATTTCGATTTTTTTGTTTTGTTTTGTTTTTCTAGTGTAAATTTAACTAATTTTGGTGATCTTTTGTTACATTTCTCCAAAATTTCAATATCAAAAAAATGAAAAAAAAAAAACACTGCAAGAGGCAACCCCAGAGGGGTTTTGTATGTATGTATGTGTATATATGTATGTCTGTGCCCAGATAAAACACAAAAGTGTGCTATTGATCAGTTATTATTAGCAGACGGGAAGTTTGGAACAAGCAAAACTCTTTTACCATCCACCACGTCTTGGGAGGTTGGTTGTTGATTGCTTCTAGTAACCCAAAACTCAAGACGCTCATCAGCAATGTCCACCTCCACATCATGGTTCTTGGCCCGTCGCCAAAAATATATCAACCATGCCTGCAGCAATTCTCATGAAGGGAATCTCATCAACCCCACGACTTCCGTTGCTACATATTTTTACCAAGCAAATACAATCATGACTGAAGAGATAACCTGACAAATACAGCACATCCAGGACTAATTGATCACACCTGCTTGAATTGCACATCTTCCGCTTCCTCTGCACTCAACTCTGTACAAGTCCATTGCCCAACAATTTGCACAGTATCCATATCAGGTTACATTATTAATCTCCGATACTCACACAGATTCCAACTTTTTGTGCATTTCTTCTGCTGTGCTCCTGAAAAGCTTATGCACTACAATCTCAAGGTTTGCAGCAATAGCAGTTTGTGAATTTTTTTAAGGCTGGTTATAGGACCATGTTAGGTGAAACCAGGCTATGAAAATGCACAACCAAAACAATGAAAACTACAACCTAGTGCATAAGAGTGAGTCCAGTTGAGGAAAGTATTAAATGAAAAAATGCAAAGAGGACATGCTTGCTCACCCAAGACCTCAAGTGTTTTCAGCCCATCAAATATCCTGCCGGAGTCTGGAAAATCAAACAGTCTTCTTAACATTTGAGGAAACAAAAGCTCCACAATGTGAAATGACATGTTCAAAATGAAGTTAAGATCCTCATTAGGTAACCCAACTTCATTAGCTAGTTTCACCAAAGACTGGAGTGCACCCATCAATGCCATCTAAGAGAAGCATAGAATCAGAATAAAACACACATACATAAGTAAGCCTGTACAAAAAGGGACAGAGGAACATGAGACAGACCAACTTGAATAAAAGACACACGTCGGGATCGAGCCAGGGAGAGCACTACAGCATCCTCCACTTTCAACAAAGCAAGCTCACGTAGGCCTTTCTCCACACTTAGCATGCTCTCAATATTGCCATCACCAGTTATGTCATTCACATCTCTCATTGCTCTGGCTTTCCGTTGCCCAATCTTTGTCTCGTTGCCTGCAAAATTTTCACACGCACACACCAATAACCCCTTCAAAAAGAAAAACTCTCTGTTGTTTCCCTAACCCTAAACCCCTAAACCCTCATCATTTCTGATTTGGGTGTAAGTTCCTCAAGATCTACCACAAAGGTATCTTAAGGTTGTTCAACAATATTCAAACACCTATAAATCCTGGTTTTGTGTCTGGAAGGAATTGCAAACTTCAAGCCTTTGAAACTACTAATAGTTGTGAATTTTAGACTGCTAGTTTTGTGTCTTCTCTGAAAAAAGCAAAAAACACATTTGGAAACCTTGAATCACATCAGTAAACATTGGATGACAATTCTGCTGACAAATTTTACACCCACGTGGCTTATTTGCATTGGCTACTAGAACAAGAAAAGAATGTGTGGTCAAAAAATATCAAGCCTCGCAAAAAAACTCCTACCCTCATTTGCTGCTCCAGTTGGCACATGGGGGGATGGCTCTTCTCTTGCTTTTTGGCCTGCTGATAAAACCACTTCCAATGGCAAGGGTGCTAGTGATGACCAATGCTCATGCTTTGCATTTGCAATCTCTGGATGCACCCCTGCACATTTGTCATGCATGCTCATAAAAGAGACTCCACTTGATCAAACCCACTGAATATTGTTTCCAGACAACCCAGATCATTTTGTTTGTTTTAGCTTTCTTTTCATGTGCTAAAAACTGAAACAATTGTGCAACTACCCATGACAATCAGGAGAATCAGGAGACAAACAAAATGAAACAAACAGTACCATGGCGGTGAGCCAAAGCCCAATATCGAGCAAGCCAGCAGCGCTTCAGTACCACCTCTTCCTGTACCCATAAACCCAAACATTCAAATTTTGATAGCTATTATTCCCACATTTGCTGACCCAATTTCTGGCAAAACCGTAACACCAAAAGAGCTTCATGTATTTCTTCTATAAAGAGGTTTGATCCACCCACCATTTCCTCTTGTGTTAGAATCATGCGATGGGTCATTGTGCGGAGAGCCTTTGCTTCAGACTCTGCTTCCCGTGCCACCTCTGCTGCCACCAGTGCCTCATCCCTTGCAGTCTTCCCCCTCTCCCTTTCAGTCATCTCCTCATGCACTTCTATCTCTAATAAAAAATATCACCTTTGCCTTATGTGGAGGGTTCCTCCACAGACAATCTCCCCAAAAAAACAAATGAAAACAAACAAAAAAAAGCAAAAACAAAAACAAAAAACGAAAAACAAAAACAAGAATAAGAACAAGGACAAGCAAAACACAAAAACATTAACAAACAAAAAAAGAGAAAAAAGAGAAAGCGGAGGATTTTGTAACTCATCTAACAAAGAAGACCAAAAGATGCTCTTGTGAAAGAGATAGGAGGCAGCAATACCTGGGACTCTATTCGTAAGGAAGCAATTTCTTCATCCTTTGCATCTTTGCTCTGTTCTTTGGCAGCTATCAGTGCTGCCTGCCACACCCAAAAATAAAACTTCTTTGATTCTATATTGCATATATTTTCCTCCTCACTCTAGCCTTTCATGCCATGCCCTGATATTGGTAGCTACATGCCTTTCCTGCCCTCTCTCTAACACCTTGCATCTCCTCTTCCCTTAAAAAAATACTGATACATCCATTCCTATTGTTTCTTTCTTCTTGGTGAACCAATCTTCCAAGACCTCCTCATCGATTTTGACAACAACAGAGTCAAGATGGAAACAAGGGTTCATTCATTCTACAAAGTCTTGATGGGTTTGGAACCCCAAAAACCATAACTGACTAGTTTGTATGGATTTTTTTACCTCTCGTTGTTTTGCTGCCTGTTCCAGTCTGCAAAAACAACAGTTTTTTGCAAAATCACAAAAAATCGGTAAGAGTCTATGTCACACAAATTCTAAGAACCATGACAACACCTTCTTCAAGGCGCCACCAAGGGTTACCAGATGCAACCAAAAGGTGTACAATAGAATCAACATAGCACATAATAATACATACAACCCACAAGAAAAAAATGTGGTACCTGAGTTTATGACGAGATTCCAAAGAAACACCCTCCCCAACTGAAGCAACCTGAAAAACAATTCAAGGATAGGTATATCAAGGACTCCTTCCTCTTTTTTAACAGATTACCAAAAATGGGTATGTACTGAAAGAGCACAGGCAAACAAAACTCGAAAGTCCTCCATGTAAAAATGGTGTTAGATGATGATGTACACACTACTACCTGCTTCTCAAGCTCCCGTGATCTCATCTCACTTTCTTGCAATTTCTCTTCTAAGAGACGAAGCTGCACAATCGCACATCCCACTCAGCTGGCACCCACAACTGTTTCTTGGGAAAAAGTTGGAACTTTGGTTACATGTGTTGTATGCATGGAATCCAAAGCCCCAAATTTTGAATACAAGGGTTAATTCTATCTAGAGATCTCATTCTGAGAAAACTTGTTACATTTACAGATTCTGAAACAATTGTTGGAAAATGCAAATGCATGTAGATATACCATTAAGGAGCCCAGCATGAAGAGTTTGGCAATGCCACACATCAACAGAGATCAAGAGTCTTTTCCAAAATCATCTGAGTGGCAGCAGCAAATACCTTATCCAGCAGTGACTGATTCTCATCAGCAAGTAGATCAATCTGCGAAAATAACAAAAAAAATATAACCCTTTCACTGAAACTAAACCCAAAAACATCAACAGATAACCCTATTTTAAGTTATAGAGGTGATAATGACCCAAAAACTCTACCAACAAGAGACAACTCTATGAGAATAATGTAAAAGACAAATACAAAGCTTTCAACAGGAGAAAAAGCATCACATAGGTAGGTCTAAACCTGATCATTTAAAGCTGCGGTTTCTCGCCGTGTGGTTGAATTTGGTGTCTCTTTCCGCACAGTGAGTTTTGGAAATTCTATAATAGAGGGCCTGTCAAGTCCATAAATACTCATTTCAACTACAAGAAAACAGAAAAAAGAAAAGAAACAAAAGGACTGTGTTCCTAGAAATGGCTATGTACATGCCCTACAACAACTGTTGAGTTTGACAACATCAAGTAAATTGGCAGCTCAATTCATAGAAAACTGATTTTTTGTTTGCATGGTCCATGGGGTTGTTTCTAACTTGAGAGATTTGGGCCTCACCTTGTGCGATGTTCAGGGTTCTTTTCAGAGGGAGCATCAGACTTGCGAACAGCTGCTGAGTTTGTTGGCCTGGGGCGAGGAAGTGTGACCGGTGGAGGGACAACAGTTGGGCTCCGAGAACCCAAGCTCCGGCCTGTTGATGCTGATCTTGTACCCACTGAAGTGGAGTCAGTGTAGCCAGATCGCAAAGGCCCTGGTAAGTTGTCCAACACCTTCAAAGGCTGTGTCCACCCACCCCCACACCGCCCCAACCCAGAAAAAAAAATGCATCAGTGTTGTCAATGGAAGCTTCAGAGTCCAACATGCCCAAGAGACTGAATGTAGCTCACAAACCAAGTGATTGAATGTTTTTTTCACCCACCTTTGCTGGTGAGTGATCTCTGGCGATAATGGGTGTAGGTGTGGATCGTTGGCGAGGAATGGGGCTGAACTGCACCTCACCTTCATCATCCTCATCGAATGAGTGGTGTTGGGCTTGCATGGCTTCAGCAAGTCGAGCTGCTTTTGCAGCATGGTTCTGGGGTCTCCTGCCTCCTGTCGGGGTCCCATGGGAAGCTGACCTCACATGATGTGGCCCTAATTTTGCAGACAATGAATGGCTGTTGTTTGGCACACTCTTCTGTCCTGTAAGTACAGGAGTCCCATTCGTTTCCATATTGGTCTGCACTTTCACAACAAACCCCCCCCGAAACCCTAATCCTCAAATGCCCAACAGCTACAGTAGTACTCTCAGACCAGATCCTCCTTCTGGACTGCGCCTCCAACAGGGCCTTTGCAAGCGTTTCAAGAGAATTTCATCATGTGTTTCCTTTTGACACTGCAACACAAAAAACAATTGGGTCAGGAGAAACGGAACATAAAAACATCAAAAGTGGGTGTGTTTAAATCTGTTGTGGAGAATGCTCTGCTTCCTCTTCTATCTGGTTTTGCTAAGCAACCGTATCTGCCATCCTAGGGCTACAAAAAAACCTTCTGATCTCCATCAGGACTGCCACAATTTCAACAGCCCTGAATCTCATTCCTCCAGCTCACTCTAGCGTCCCCATCTCTGACACCCAGCAGCAACCGAATCCCAAGACAAAACAAAATCCTTCTTGACAACCATAAGTGAAATGAGGCGAGATAAGCAATTGCAAGATCTTGGCTGCTTACAAGAGACAAAAGCCTTTCCCTTCAAAAGATGGATTCCTGGATTACTACAAAAGACCCATTTTCTGTCTCTCTGTCTCTGTCTCTCCTCTTCCTTCCTTGCAGAACCTGGGATATTACACTGGGTTTCATACAACATCATGTGCCTTTCCCATCTCTATGCAACTCCCCCAGCTTGTTGACCAGGTTTTATTATAACATCCAGAAACATACTGCTGCTGCTGCTGCTTCTTCAACTAAACCCAGACCTGATTTCTTCACTGTCCAAGTGTTTTGAGGATTTGGAAAGTCCCAAAGAAAGGATTTTTTGGCCTCAACCCAAATCCTCAAAACACCATCAGCATGAGAATCCATGGACCCACTTGGGGGGGTGGGGGGAATTAGATTAGAAATTGGCTAACGCAGAAATTGGAACAAAGAAAGATCCAAATCCAAACCTTGAAAAAGAAGAACAACCCAACACTCCCTCTGACCTCCTGAGTCCCTGCCCAGTGAAGGACCCATTCCAGTTCCATCCCCCCCCAAAAAAAAACAACCTACTAAAGAAGAAGAAGAAGAAGAAGAAGAAGAGAGAGTGGTGGGTTGGAGTGCACAAAGGTACCTTGTTTGCCTTTGTTTCGTCAATATCCAAATTCTTGCCAAGGTGCCCTCTTTCATGCTCTTCAAGATCTTGAACCACTACCACCAATCCATCACAAAAAAAGAAAAAAGCACAAAACATCCTTTGGCAATCCTTGTGAGTGCAAAAAACCCAAACACACACAACAACCAAAATGACTTTGTGATTATTGTGATCTCACCCCCATTGCAAGGAAGGATTGATCACCATCATCATCATCATCATGCAAATCTCATCACAAGTTGGTGAGTTGGATTCCCAGTTACTTCCCCTCACATGAGAGAGAGAGAGTGACACACACACACAAAGACCCAGATAGAGAGAGAGAAAAGAGCTACTGCTGGGAAAAAAACCCCCAAAAAGAAAAACCCAAAACCAAAACCAAAATGAACAGTAATTCTCTAAGTAATTCTTTTTGTTGTTCTTCTTCTGCCATGATGCCATCACTAAACAAAAGTTGGTGAGAAATCAAACCCTAAAAACCCCCCCAAAAAAATAATTTTAAAATCAAATAATAAACCAAAAACCAAAAACCAAAAAGAAAGGGGAGGAGAGATGCTCAACAGCAAGATGCTGAACTGGAAAAGAGAGTTTTGTGTTATGATAAAGCTCCATGTGGATCTGGCACTGCAGCAGCAACAGCAGCAAAAGAGACAATCAAAAACATGTGCATTTGCTGCTGCTGTTGCTGCAGCACTGCAAAGCACTAAATTAGAACCAGACAACAAAATGACTCACAAAAACACACCAAAAGGAGAATTTGATGGATCTGATCATTCAATCAAAAATCATGTGGGAAATTCATTGTTGTTGTTGCAAAACTGTTGGCAAAATTTTTAGCAAAATTGCAGATCACAACAAAAACAAAAACATGCCAATTTTTTTTGCCCCCCACCAAAAAAAAAGGCAAGAAAATAGGAGATTAGATTGTAATTTTGCATTGATCATAAAATGGGCAATTTGGGACATAGATTATTTTTTAGTAAATTTTAAATAGTTTTTCTAGGTAGCTTTTAAAAAAGATATTCATGGTAGTTTTGGGTCTTTTTTTTTTTTTTTTTTTTTTGGTTATTTTTTTTTTTTTTTTTTTTTTTGGTTTTTTTTTTTTTTTTTTTTCTTTTGGGTAAGTTTTATTATTTGATTGATTTTGGGTTTGATTTTTATTTTATTTTTTTGGCTCCTATATTTATTTGGGATTAATTAGCCCAAAGTGTGGTTTTATTGTTACTATTTACATATAGAAGAAGTCCCATCATTAGGACAAAGATTCAGTGAAACTTTTGACCTATGGTTTTTTCTAGAAGAGGAGCCTGGAGGACTAGAATTTCGGAGTTGTTTTTGTGTGGGTGGTTTAGGTGTATATATATGGAAAGCCCATCATTAGGACAAATTCAATGGAACTTCTTCTTGTGTTTATGGAGGGAGTTAGTGAGGGAGGGAGGGAGAGGGGCGGAGAGGAGTTATGTTTTGTGAGGGTTCATATGTATATAAGGAAGGGCACCCCACCCTAGGACATACTTATTCCATGGAACTTATGTCATTTATGAAGGATACTAGTTTGAACCCCGTGCCTAATGCTCAGGTGTGTGTATTTGACAGTACATATTACAAAATTACAATTATAAACTACATTTCCAAAACCTCATCATATATGACATTCCACATGTATCCATCGGGATCCTGGCCACTGAAAATCTTGATGTTTGCACTGCTTGTGACCTGTGAGATAGCAACATTCAGCTGACCATGGGAATAGACCGGAGACAGCAAATATACCCCAACCTTTGTTCAACTTGTAAGTAAGTAGTAAATTACTTATTTAGTAGGTATCAATCTGTTGAAAATTATTTCTTTGTTTTTGTATGTTGATAAGTTCCAGTATCCAGACCCCCTCCCTGTTCATAATGGTTAGGGTTTCTGGTGCAGCCAATTTTCACATGCATCATAATAATACCTTTGGCATCCAGCATATTATTATTATTGGCAAAATTGTTTTTCTGGGCAATCTGATCATTGCAATTACCAATATATCTATTAAGTTTGTGTGCTAAAATGGCAACTGACATCCATTGCCATTATTATTATGG
>Ga0209611_10004741_pt1 | contig 23139 bp, 15 predicted proteins | sample S1TSphgellanicum_3_FD_187693 | JGI IMG/M metagenome (GOLD analysis project Ga0209611, IMG submission 187693) | Host-associated microbial communities from peat moss isolated from Minnesota, USA - S1T2_Fc - Sphagnum magellanicum MG (SPAdes) (version 2) | ecosystem: Host-associated > Plants > Peat... | reverse complement strand
TTTTTATTTTATTTTATTTTATTTATGTCTTTGACCAAAAGTTAAGCCCGAAACTAAAAACCACTTGTTTAGATTGAGGGAAAAAACAACAACTCAACCTCCTCTACTTTCACAAATGTACCTCTTTCACAACAAAACCGATGACGCTGAATTTTTGGGAGAAGCTTTTACACATTTCAATCTAAAATTGATCTAATTTTGAAACAAATCCAACGGTGGATTTGAGAGAACAATTAATTAAACCAAAAGTCCAAAGGCTTCCTCATGGAAATCATTCCATGAAACCCACTTCAACACCTTCTATTTTCAACAATTGCAACTCCCTCACAGCAAAACCGATGATGCTGAATTTTTGGGAAAAGCTTTTACACATTTCAATCTAAAACTGATCTAATTTTGAAATAAATCCAACGATGGATTTGAGAGAACAATTAATTAAACCAAAAGTCCAGAGGCTTCCCCATGGAAATCATTCCATGAAACCCACTTCAACACCCTCTACTTTCAACAATTGCAACTCCCTCACAACAAAACCGATGACGCTGAATTTTTGGGCGAAGCTTCTACACCTTTTAAACTAACACTGATCTAATTTTAAAACAAATCCAACGGTGGATTTGAGAGAACAATTAATTAAACCAAAAGTCCAGAGGCTTCCCCATGGAAATCATTCCATGAAACCCACTTCAACACCCTTTACTTTCAACAACTGTAACTCCCTCACAACAAAACCGATGATGCTGAATTTTTGGGAAGAGCTTCTACACCTTCTGAACTAACACTGATTTAATTTTGAGATAAATCCAACGGTGGATTTGAGAGAAAAAATTAATTAACTCAAAGTCCAGAGGCTTCACTACGATTACTTGATACACACAACTCCATTCCATACTTCATTTTTTCATAACCTTTCCATGAACACCTCCACACACAAGAACAACAACCTTTCTCACACCTCATTTTCCTCTTCCTTCTCCCTTCTCCCATACACACAATGTTTTTTTTTTCTTGGTACGTCTCCATGACTTTCCTTGAGCTTGTTCCCTTTGTCCAATGAAAGTTTGAAATTCTTTTGCACCAATCAATGGCCTCCTCATCCTTCAAGGGCCAATGAGAATTTGAGAATGAATGGCCATCTAATTGAAATTAGGATGAGAATCCTTGGGCCCAATGAAACATAAGAGATATTCCATCCTCTAATCAAAGAGGATGACAATCCTCATGACTAATGGGATTGGAGGATCTAACCTCCCCTTTATCTTGGATATTTTGATGAGGTCTCTTGAGCTTGATCCTTTTCCGTCCGTTGATCCTCACATCCTACTTCTTCATCCTAATTACTTCAAGTAACTAATTACTAGGATAAGTTATCGGTAGTAACAAGGAAGAGTCCTTGAGTTCTTACTTGACTAATTCAATGGTTGAAGTAACAATTCCGTGTAACATTCACTCCTTGATATTCCCTACCTATTTACTTTACTATGCACTAATTAACTATGTAGTACATAGTAAATTGGAATTACAATTTGCATCACAAAAAAACTCTCACATACTTCTAGATCCACCATTGAATTTAGGGTTTGATGAATCCTTTAGATCTAGGGTGTTCGAGTTTTGATGAGGTTTTGCCGTCGCTCCCACACCTTACGCCTACCCTAATTTGTTAAATAAAAAGGCCTCGACCCCTTTTGAACGCAAATACCACCTTGTTGAACTACTTTCTTGGTTTTTTTTGTTGATGCAGGCGCAACTAGTCATGGCGGACGATGACGCTACGCCTTCAAATCCTCCAGTCGCACTCGTACAACAAGAAGAGCTTGAAGAAGCACCACTTGAGTTGAATGTTTCTTAACGGCCGTGTGAAGAAGAACCGCCCAGGAGAGTGGTGCGCACTCGAGTCGTTCGTTCGGTATGGGATCGTCGATTGTCTCCTAACCCGCGTGCTCTAGCAATTTATTTAGAATTTGTTCCTGCTTGTGGAGCCGCGCCAGAAAGGTTTGAAGAGTGCCAGTGCGAAGATGATGATGTCCGTCTCCATTATCGAACGTGGGTTCTCGGTGATGGCCATTATTGTTGGCTACGAGGCCCGATCAACCCACTTCCCTTGGAGCATCGAGCCGAGTAGCTCGCTCGCACCATTCGTCGCATCCTAGATTTTTTACAACTGTGATCTATCTTTTAAGTCAGTTATTGAGTTATAATTCACCTAAGGCTACTCAGGCGAAAATGTTTAATACTTAAGTTTGAATTGATTCTATTTAGAAGTCTGATAGAAGTGAAACTAAATAAAGATGTACTAGGACTACATCCTAAAAATCTTACAAGTACATCATTAGTGCTTGAAGATTTTTCTACAGACTAACTTAACCTTGTCATGGCGAAATGTTATTGTTAATTATGGGCTTGTATTTCCTACATATCAATAAATCACATCTAATTATACATCCCCTTTCCCTTCTCTTCAACATAAAAGGGATAATGTACTCTAAAAGGTTTACTAGGTGCTTAACTAATTAAACGTTACATCAATTGAAATAAAGAAGTACTATATGCCTGGAAATATCACAAACGCTGATTCAACTATTAATAATCACTACTTGGAGGCTTATAAGCATTCAAATCATTAGTATTAAAGAAAATTACGGAACAAAGGTTTAACTAATTGTTGAGCTATAATCCATGGCTCACAATAGCCTCCAATTTTAGCTAACATTGGCACTAATGGTTACATAGGATTAAATATGCATAGTAAAAGAAGTAAGTGTAGTGTGGAAAGGAATAAATCAAATATAAAACTAGAAACAAATCAGGACACCTTTCCCTTTAGCAAAATAGACCTCCCTTGCTCAAGACAAATCCCCCTGGAGCAAAATAAACCCCCCAACATTGAAACAAACCTCCAAATCAACTTTATAAACCTATAAACAACAAGTCACACATTAAACAAACTTCCAAATCACCTTTAGATAGACCTGTAAACAACAAATCACAACTATAACTTTGCAACATTTTTAGGGGGGGCCTAAAAAATGTTTCAAGAGCTCAATGTAATCCACTTCAATCTTCTTTTTAAATCTATAACAATTCCATAACTTCTCAAAGTGTTTGAATTGCCCATTACAAACCTTCAAAAAATGTTGTTTTTGCAACTTGAAAACACAAATGGCCAATTTCCACCTTCCCAAATTCCTTGATAGACTCAACTGCAAGTCTAAATGTGAAAACAATGGAAGGATAAGGAGTTGGAATACGCTCCCTGGCTTGTAGCACTTTGGGTGTAGAGGGGTGTGTTGGATCTCCAAAATGGGGACTAGGATGAAAGAAAAGCGAGTTAATTATTCATATAAACCTACACAAACCAAACAACAAGTTGATTAATCCGTAGTTGGAGCACTTTTGGTGCACAAACGAGCCATGGGCAAACATGGACTCACAAGATTCACCACGGCCCGGACTTGGGGGAAACCACCACCTTCCCACTTATAGTATTATCTATGCCTAGCAATAGGGCTTGCACCCAAATACCATTTTGTCTTGGGATTCCCAAGTTGGGAGTCCCGAAATTCTTGAAATTGGGACTCTCGCAGTTTTGGAAGCCCATAACCTCTTGTGCAGACCTCTGATTGAGGTGAGGTCTAAAAAAAAATTATAGCTTTAGTTGGGAGCTTTTCAACGATATGTGGCACACCACCTGCACGCAAGTAAATCGGGGCGATTCCTGATTTTTAGTGATCAGAAGTCAAATTGGCAATTTGACTCCCAACCTTTCTTTTGGCCATAACTTATGTTTTAAGTACCCAAATGGGTCATGCAAACCCATTTTAGACATTTATGTCTCAAGAGATTTCCACTGGTATAAGGAAATTTTCAATTCAATGAGTTTTGACCCTTTTAATCGCCTTCTGAAAATTGGGAATCCATCGGGAGTCCAACTCCCAAAGTGGGAGCCCATTTGGGAATGTGTGGGTTCATTCCCTCACACTTTCCTACACTCCCAGGAGCATGAAATGTGACTTTCGAGCTTCATTTTTAGCCTACACCCTTACAAGCCCTTACCTTGGTCATGAGCCTAAGGCTAGGGTTACAATGTCTATAACTTTGCAACACCTTTAAGTGGGACTTAAAAAATGTTTCAAGGCCTTAATGTAATCCACCTAAATCCTCTTTTTAAGTTTGCAACAGTTCCACAACTTTTCAAAGTGTTTGAATTGCCCATTGCAAACCTTCAAAAAATGTTGTTTTTGCAACTTGAAAACACAAATGGCTAGTTTACGCCTTCTCCCCAAATATAATAAACATACCTTCTCATATCATTATCTAACTTTGAAACACAAATGGGAGGGTCATAAGTGTGGACATGTCCTCAACAAACTTTAAATCTCACTACTTTTTAGCCCTCTAGAAAATAAATACCTTTTCGTATCACAAACACGTTCATTAATGTAATTTATCCAACTTTGTAGCATTAACAATTTATGTATTATTTATATTTTTTGAATCATAAATAACCATTCATTTATTCAAATAAACTTTACATGTGTTTTACTTTTAATAGAAGATGAAGAAAATACATATTTGAATATATTATAATACAAATTAAAGGAATACACATTAAAATGTCATAAAATTATTGATCAATATTGGCATTATTTGATATGTTATAAACTAAGTTTGAATTTACTTAGAAATAATATTCAATTACATGCATTATTAAAATATACAATGTTAATAACTTATCTTTTGGAATTGTTTAATTCTCTTCAAAAATTAAAAAACATCATACACAAATTACACTATACATAATGATGTATGTGTGTGTGTGTGTGTGTGTGTGTGTGTGGTAAATTTAATATATATTTTTAATGAATTTTTATATCATTTAGAATAAATATGAAAATATTATATTTATTAAAATGAATGAGAATTATAATTTCATACTATTATTAATTAAATATATTTTTATTATTCAATGTGTTATAAACAATATTATATTTAGACCAATATTTAAGCCAATATTATACATCATAAAAAATCATATGGATTCATAGATCTAAATTAAAATTTATTAATAAAATTATGATATATTTGAAGAAAGGTGTATTATATAATATACATTCCTAAATCAAATGAAGGTTTAAAATATGAAATTTATTTATTTATTTATTCTTGTATTACCCGTAAAGGTTTTTCCATTTAAAAATCATGTGTTTGAATTTTTTTCCAACTAATTTGGTAATTGATATGTTATTCAGTAAAAAAATTCAAATATGTTTCATTTGAAATTAAGATAGGGCTATGGTTGTAATGCCCCTTGAAACAAACTAAGGAGAAAATATGGAAGAAAAATGTTAAACACCAAAATGTTGGTCTTTTATGTGTGTAATTAATGTTTCACATTCATTTATGGAAATTAAGTTATTATGTTCTTCAAGGAAGGTGTGCCTTATGAAGAACATTATTTGTTGTCAATTCAAACAATACATCACTAATTGCCACCATTATGGTTGAAGAGCATTTGGGTCGGGGTTGTTGTTATAACGATTCCAAAAACAAATTAAAGAGGAAATGTCAGCCACCAAAATCTCATACCTCCATGCATGTAGCTAATATTCCACATTCCTGAATGTATCATATTGAAAGCTTAATATCATGTACACATCGACATTAATCACTTTAATATTAATGTTCCCATTTTCATTATTATAACTTGTGATTTAAGCAATCAACAATTCAACGAGATGAACAAGAAAGAGTTGTTGCTTGTAAGGTCTTTTTCAAGACCCAAAAAAAAAAATTCTTGAAAAATTGTCAAGTCATAAAAAAACAATACATGAAGTTGATGATGAAGTGTAGCAATGTTGTAAGCAAATGTGTGATTTGGTGACAACATTATATATATTTTTATATAAGCCTTGCAAGCACCCATATGCAGCACATAAGTGTTTACACAATGAACAAGTTCGAATTTTCCTCATGATGGATACTAAAGCATTTGACCGCTCTAATAATCCATATGTTGGAAGAAGGACTTCCGCCATGTTTAGAACTAAGATTTGAAATGAGACTTTGGGGGTTTTGTAGAATTAGTGAAAGCCATACATACCACTAAATACACTACTAGCTCATCTCTCATGAAGTTCTAAACACATGGTCTCAACATAGAAGTAAAAAGTAAAGCTTTTAAAGTTCATTAGAATGTTGTTGGTGTTGTGAGAACTTCTCTTTAAGATTCCAGTATATATCCACATTTGTAGAAGTTGTAAGTAACAAACTATCTACCAAAAACATTGATGATATATTTACATCTTTATTTTGGGATTGTGATCAAAAGGTTTTGTGCAAATTTAATTCCAAACCCATTATGCTTGAACCTATCAATTATAATAGAATTTTGTGGGTGTTCAATGATCCATGGCACACAATAACAAGTCTACTTTCAACAACAAGTTGATGTATAAATTGGGGAAAATGATCAATAAATAAATAATGCCAAAATTTTATATTATACTTTCAATGTGTGGTTGAAGACATAAAAAGTCAAATCAAGGTCTAAACATAATGTTTGGTTTGCTTTTAGGAAATTATCACACAAAGATGCGAGCTTTGTAGTCAAAGTTCACAACTTTTTTCAAATTAAACATGTCATTTAATAATAAGTACGTTATTTACATATACTATTCATATGAAAACTCTAAATTTCTCAAAACCATATTATAAGGTGAACAAATATTTGTGACCAATTTGAACTTAAACTCTCTTAGCATCAATGCAACCAATTTTGCAATACCCTAATTTATATATTAAATCATATTCAAGGATAATTTTTTTTTGTGACCAATTTGTGCCTAATTTGATGTGTTTGTCCCTAAATCCTTTTACATTCAATTTGACCAATTTTGAGCTTCTTTCAATTATATATAGGAAGTTATATTATATGGTGAACGTATCATTTTCAAAATATGAATTTCATTATATATTTTCAATTGATCAATATTTTAAAAACATCCTTATGTTTCATGGTCAATGGAATCATCACATTATGATGCGGGTATTGCATTTGTACTTCATAACCATTAATTACTTCAATACTTTGTAACCTATTACTATCAATGTGACCAAGTTTGCAATACCTTCATCTACTTGATATAATATGTACATTGCATGATATATTGAACATTAACTAAATATGTAAAAAAAATTTAATTTGTTTGATGGGTAATGAAATTATCACAATGAAATGAGGGTATTACAATTACCCTTCAAAACTTTGATCAAAATGTCACAAAATTATTGATCATATATGGAATTATTTGATATGTTATAAACTAAATTTCAATTTACATAGAAATAATATTCAATTACATGCATTAAGAAAATATACAATGTTAATAACTTATTTTTTGGAATTTTGAGATTTTCATTAAAAATAAAGTTCATAAAAAAAAATTGCATTATACATAACCATGGGTTTATATATATGACTTAAATTTAATATATATATTTAATCAAAATTTATCCTATTTTAAATAAATATGAAAATATTATATGTATTAAAATGAATCAACAATATAATTTCATAATATTATTAATTATATATAATGCATTATTCGATATGTTATAAACAAAAATATATTTAGACCAATATTAAAACCTATTATACATCATAAAAAATAAAAATTAACATTTTATTATATAAATATCGTAAGCAAAAAACTATTCTTATATGTTCGAAAATCTTAAAATAAAATTTTAATCATACATAGGATTAATATATGGGAGAAATCATTTTTTATTATTATGTGAACCATTAAAAAATAGAAAATCATGTGCTTTAATTGATTTTTTAAAACATGCATTAAAATCTTATTAAATTAAAGATTTTATGTTTTTGTTTTTTGAAATGTGTTTACAAATTTAAAAAGGGAAAAAAATGAACATGTACATCATAAAAAAGATGTTAAAAACAAACTTTTAATTCTAACATTAAGTAGTAAATTTTACATTAAACCTTAAACCCTTGTACCATCATCAATGTGACCAATTTTGCATTATGTTTATTTTATATATGTTAAATCGTACTGTAAAATGAACAAATGAATTTGAAAACATGAGTTTCATGATATATTGGGGGGGATCAAATACTTTAAAAAATTCTTATGTTTCAATGTTGATGAATATCACAATATGATGTGAGTATTACATTTAAATTTTTTAACTTTGCTCAATTAAACCCCTTTTACCATCAATGTGACCAACTTTGCAATACCTTCATTTATTTGAATCAATATGTAGGGCATGATATATTGAACATGGAATAAATATTTTTAAAAAATCTTTTTGTTTCATGGTTTAAGATATTATCACAATATGATGTGAGTATTACATTTAAATTCCTTAACTTTGCTCAATTAAACCCCTTTTACCATCAACGTGACCAACTTTGCAATGCCTTCATTTATTTGAATCAATATGTAGGGCATGATATATTGAACATGGAATAAATATTAAAAAAAAATCTTTTTGTTTCATGGTTTAAGATATTATCACAATATGATGCAAATATTGTTTTTCTTCTAAATTTTAGTATGATTATGCAATACCTTTGCAAGTTTAAAAAATATGAAACTTAAAGGATGTTTGGAATACCTTACCAGGGGTATTGCATGTGCATTGAATTCTCTTAGCCACAAACAATACCCCTTTGATAATATAGACCAAAATAATTTAACCCATGGTGTTCATTAAATACCCCAAACAAGGTATTGTTTTCCTTGTAGGTCTTGGTAAGGTTATGCAATATCATTCCAAGTTTCAAAAGATATGTTATGGAGCCCAATATAATTTTTGGGATACCATAGAAAGGGTGTTGCAAGTGTATTGAATAATTTTGAGAATGAACAATACCCTTCCAATAACATAGACCAAAATAAATCAACCCATGGTGTTTAATTACATAATACTTTAATGAGGGTCTTGGTTTCCTTTTAGGTTTTGGTAGGGCTACACAACACCCCTTCACATTTCAAAAGATATCTTATGGAGCTCAATGTATTTATGGGATACCCTAAGAAGGGTATTGCATGTTCATTAAGTCTTTTTGGATATGAGCAATATGCCTCCAATAACTTGGACCAAAATAATTTAACCCATGGTGTTTATAAAGTACCCAAATGAAAGTATTATGTTCCCTCTAGGTGTTTTTATTTGGAGAAAGGTATTGCACGTTCATTGAATATTTTGTTTTCTGAATTTGAGGACAACATGCATTAAATGCATCTAAATTGAACTGCAATTCTGAATTACTTTGATTATCCATTTGGTTTGCAATAGCCCCATCGTGGAAAACACCTTTCTAGTAGAACTTGCAATACCTTATAACGAGGTTTCAAATACTTTAATCGTGCCCTTATTTATTTGTTTGAGTGAACAAGACCAAGTTCCATGCAATACTTTCATTCATAGTTATGACATTCTTGGTGCAGGAATGTTATGGAAGCCCAAAGATCTCCATAAAATTTGTTAAAATTCGTTAAAATTTGTCAGAATTCGTTAAAATTCACGCCCAAAGAATGTTATGACAAGGTGCTAAATGAAGAATTTAAAAAAAAATTATTTTGCAAAATGAAGAATGTCATCACTAGGCTTTCATTTTATTCTTTGTTCATCATTGTTAATCGTTGGGGGTTTATCGGAGTAGCAACCAAGTAGGTAGGTGTAGCCATGTAAGTGGGGTTTGGTAGGTACTTACTTAAAATGTTGATAGGTAGGTGGAAGAGCAAGTAAGTAGATAAATAGATGGGGGGTGGGTGGGGATGAGAGTAGCACATTTTAAATTTATAGATGATTACGTAGATGGGGTTTTATATATGAATCTACTTTTAATTTAAATATATAGGTGAGTAGGTCGGTGGGGGACAGTGGGGGGTAGTAGGTGGGTGGGTGGGAAAAGTTTCAAAAGCAAAAAAGAAAAAGAAGCTGGGTGGTGGGCGGGGAGAAAATAAAGTTGCAAAAAAAAAACTGAGATCAGGGCTGAGAAAGGGCAAACAGAAAAGACAACCTGGGGTGGCACATGGATAGAAAAGAGAAACCTATCAGTGCACCATCCATCCACGTTGATGCACTGGTGGGTGCTGGTTCACTCTGGCCCTTTTCTGCCTCTTTTTGGTCCCTTTATACAAGGCAGAATGGAGGGGTGACCTTTTCTGCCTGATTTTGGTCTCCCTTTATTCAATGCAGAATGGAGGTGTAGCCTTTTCTGCCTCTTTTTGGGACCTTTATGCAAGGCAGAAATGGAGAGGTCCGATTGGGGCCAACACCTGTTATCTACAAAATATATTCTGCAAAAGTTCACCGGACCATTGCGGAAATCCACATAACCAGTTTGCAAATTACGCCAAGTAAAGCTTCATTACACTACCTGTAAATCGACGTTCGAATATTGGGAGAGAGGCGAAGCTCTTCCACAACACACACGCGCCAAGGCAGCTCGCAAACACGTCGATTCTGTGCACTTTTTTTCTGTGCGAACTCTCAAGATTCTCTGATCTTTGAAGCGAAGGTCGGCGAAATCCTTCTGAAATTGTGTGTCTATGTGTTTTTCCGCCTTTCCTGAAGGTGAGTTGCTTATGCTAAATTGCGGGATTTTGTTCAATACGTGTTTTAGAAGCTCTTTATTTGGGGAGGGGAAAAATTTAGTAAAGCCAATTCAAACTAACTGCGCCTTTAGAGTTCTCTTCAAGATACGGTGTTCGCCAGAGAGAGCACTCAAATGTAGTGTTGTGATGGCTTGCGGATTTCGGACGTAGACGAAGGAAGGCAAAAAGGAAGGAAGGAAGCAAGGGAGAAGAAGAGCAGCTAGCAAACAGGAGCCATGGCCAACATTACAGCAAGTGAGATTGCAGGCTTCGGCATCGGTGCTCTGCTCCTAATTGCTGCTTTGGCTGCTCCCAAAGTCGACTCCTGTGTTGCGCGCTCCCAACGCAGGTACAGTAATATCTAGCCTCCAAATTTCTTTCTCTTTTTTCCTGTCTCTGTCTCTCTCACCTGTCTTGCTACACCTTTCGAGATTTCGATTTCCTTCGAATCAAGAATGCTAGTGGCGATTTGAATCCGTTACGGCTTGGAAGGTGAAATTGTGGCCGGTTAGCCATTGCTTGTGTTTCATGCTTCTAAAGAGTCTTAACAAATTCTGAAAAGATGTACAAAAGGAGGCTCCACAGACAGATACTCGGTTACATTGCTATCCTGTACTTCATCTCCTGTTTTCTTGCTCAGATGACTGGAGCTCAGAGTGTTCCGATGAGGTTTGGAGAGTTTGGTGGGGGAGCAACTGCTGCAGGTCTTTGAAATTGTGTGAGGAATGTGGAGGTGTGACAAAACTGCCATGCCTCAAGTGCAAAGGACGTGGTCAAGTGACTGAGGGGTTTTTTAGTGCTCTTTCCTTAGAACCAAGAGAGAGAATCCCTTGTCTTGCTTGCAAGGGCAGAGGCCAGTTCCCGTGTCCTTCTTGCAGTAAACAATAGAACTGGTTCATCTCAGCAAAATCCTCTTTAACTAGCTTGTTGGCTAAAGTTCAGAGATATTGTTCTCTCTTTCCTTTGCCATGCATAATGCTAGGGTTTGTTCAGGGTGTCAAGCACCATCACAGAACACATCAAGCGAGACAGTTAACAGGTCAATTTTTCCATTAGAGACTCTTGTGAATTTAGACAAAATTAGATACCATGCCGTGGCACCTTGAAGGTGGTATGTCAACCTGGTGTTTCATCAAACCAGGAACACCAATAGCACTCAGGACTGAGAATGAAACATGCAAGCAAATAATCCAATAAACACAGCTCAAGCATCCTTGTAAATTGCACTTGGACAGTAATGATCTCTGGGGCTCTTTTTGCCTTCACACTTTGAAGGAAGGAGGGTAGCTGAAGGAGGGAGGGCTCGACAAGTTTTTAGGGCAAGGGAGGTGACCGAAGGAAAGAAAGAAAGACAACACAAGACAAGTCACACTTGGGAGAGAGGGGGAAAAAAAAGAAAAAAAGAAAAAAAAAGAAAACGAAGGAGGGCAGCCCTTTTCAAAGAGTGCAGGCCTTCACATTTCAGAGAGAAAGAAAAAGAGTGAGTGATGTGAGTGCCAAACCAAAATAGTAGGTAGGTATTTATACCCAGGGGTAAATAGCGCCAATGCATCAATCCAGCGCCTTTGAGTCGTAGGTCCTCACCGATCCAACGGCGTAGAAACGTCTAATACCCTAACATGCAAACATGAACACTGACTGGCCTTTTTTTTCTTTTTTCTTTTTTCTTTAAAAGAAATTTCAATGCGGGCTCGGCTTTATGTGAAATCGTGACTGATGAATCGACAATCGGACAGTCTTGATTTACTCTGGAAAACACACTCTGTAGTATGCAAGTAGCAAGTTTAAGCGAGTCAGGACCGATGAGAACTGACGATCGAACGGTCTCGATTTACCTGGAGAATACACTCTGTACCCAGCCAGTCAGCCAGCAAGCAACGCAAGCAGCGAGTTTTAAACAAATCGGGACCAATGAATCGATCGAACGGTCTTGATTTACCCGGAAAATACACTCTGTAGGGAGCCAACAATCAAGCAGAGAGTGTGAGCGAATCGGGACCGATAAATTGACGATCGAACGGTCTCAATTTACCTGGAAAATACATTCTGTAGCTAGGCAGCTCCAGCCAGCAAACAAGCAAGCAGAGAATTTGAGCGAATCGGGACCGATGTATTGACGATCGAACGGTCTTGATTTACCTGAAAAACCCACTCTGTAGCCAGCCAGCAGGCAAGCAGCGAGCTCGACGGACTCCTTTCTGCGACCCGCGCCATCGCCACAGCGTTGTTGCCGCTGCTGCTTTCTGTTGTGGCGTCCTTTTGTGTTTTTGTCCTGTTTTGGGAATTTTTTGGGGATTATGTAGGTTATAAGGGCTTTGCGTTGTGGCTTTGCTTGTTGTTTGATGCATCAAAGTGAGCAGCTTTTTCTTTTTTGGGTTTGTTTGTTTGGTTTGGTGACGGAACGGTGGGGTTTTGGGTTGGGGTGCCCTGTTTGTAGGTAGGTAGGGACGGGGCGAGGAGAAAGAACAAGAAGAAGAAGAAGAAGAAGGCGAACAACAGAAGAAAGAGAAACAACACTAACTTATCATCATGTGGTGGCGTAATGGGTGAAGAAGAAGAGTATTGGATGCGCTTTTGAAGCTAGATGCGTGCGCTGGAGGTGCAAGTGAAGGAAAAGGAGGAGGAGGAGGGATCCAGGAAGCAGCAGCAGCTATGGCGACGGAGAGCCCGGTAAGAATGTTATCGGGTGGGGGAATGAGAGGAGGAGGCATTGGTGGAGTTGCTTCTCTCGGGGGGGAGAGTCTTCGAGGAGGAGGAACTCCTGTTGTGGGTAGTGGAGCTCATCATCATCATCATCATCATCATAGCAGCTCTTCTTCTTCTTCTTCTTCTTCTTCTTCGTCTTCGACTCCTCAAGATGGAGCAGCGGAGTTGGGTTTGCTGCTGAACAGACGGACGCGGTTGGAATTGAGTGAGAAGGGCGGACTCCCGCAGCGGAGTGGTAGTGCGCCGCCAAGCGTAGAAGGTTCGTTCGCGGCGATGGGGGGTTTGTTTTCTCATCTGGCTACAAACCCTAAGTCTCAGGGAGGAGGGGGAGGGGGGAGTCGTGGTGTTTCCAAGGCAACAACGCAGTCCTCCGGCGGCGGCGGCGGGGGCGAAGGAGGAGGAGACGTGTTGGATGCGGAACAAGAACAGCGATCCGATCCTGCTTATCTCGTCTACTACTACAACAACATTAACCTTAACCCTAGACTCCCCCCACCCATAATCTCCTGGGAGAATTACCGCTTGGCACAGAGGTTGCAATCTGGAATGGGAGGGGTCGTGGGAGGAGGCATTGGAGACAAGAGGAAATTGAGGTCTATGGATGACAGCAGCAGCAACAGCAGGTCTTTGTTTTCCACACAACCTGTGCTTCCCACTCACAGAGAGGAACCAGAGCATGTTGAGGAAGATAATAACAACTCCTCCTCACCAATTGGCAACCTTGTTAGACAAAGCTCCTCCACAACAGCCACCAACTCATGGGCTGATCGAAGAGTAGATCGATTGATGATGGGTCTTTCTTCCACTGGGATAGGAGCTCGCCCCAAAAGCCTTGTAGACCTTATTCAGGTAGGTTCGTGTGCATGTGCACCTACTTTCTCCTGCTGCTTTTTTTCTTCTGCAGTTTTCTTCCTTCAAATTTTCCTTCTGCCATCTCTCACCCCCATCTTCTCTCCCTCCTCTCCACACTCCAAAGTTGTTCCATGGGGTTCCAGCACATGTCCTGAATTTGCAAATGTGAGAGTAAAAATTGTACTGTTGCCAAATTCTCCCCTCCAAGTTAAGCTCGTTTTTGAGCTTCTGTATATGAACAGGGGGATTTTGGGCATGACATTCTGTTCATTATAGCAATTTTTTGCAGTTTCACCTAAACTAGGGTTATGCAGGGATGTAATGTGAAAGCTTTGACTTTCATGTGAAGAACCCTGATTGTGCAGCTGTGAATTGCTGACCAGGGTTTTGCATTGTCCGGCAGCAATGTTAGGGGAATGGCTTTGTTTGTAATGGGGACCACCCTTGTGTTTTTTTTCCTCTTGTCTTTGTCAAACTGCAGGAGGACTTTCCTCGGACACCTTCACCAGTATACCAACTTTCCAGGTCTTCAAGTAGAGCAGCAAATGAAGAAAGTGGGGATGCAGCCACAACACTTGACATGCAGCATACACATTTGTGTGAAGCATCACTTACCTCTGTGACAACTGCTGAACTCAATGCCATAGTAGCTGGACTTGGATCTCGTTCCTCCACTCCAATCCCAGGGCTTGCTAGCATGAATGGGCAGTCTTCAGGGCCAGCAGCCCCTCTGCTGAGAACAGCCTCTGTGGATTCTCCTGTTACTCATACTCGGTCTGCCAGTGCTGGAGGTGCAATGATGGGTGGAGGGTTTTCAGGTGGAACCATGAATTTGACAAGTGCGGAAGCAAGAAGTGTAGCCCTCAACAGGGCTGTTAGTGCAAATGCTGCAGAATTTGTAGCGGCATTGCAAGGGAGCACTGCATCAAGTGGCAGTGTTGTGGATCTTGCAGCATCATTACAGGGGATGAGTATGTCAGATGTACAAGCAGCCACAGCAGCAATGGAAGACCATGAGCTTCTGCAGCAGCAGCTCCAACAGGAACAGCAGCAGCAGCAGCAACAACAATTGCGCTTGCAGCAACAGCGCCAGCAACAGCACCAGCACCAGCAGCGTGCCCAGATTGCTGCCCAAGCACAAGCTGCTCAGGTTGCTATCTGTCTGTGTTTTTGCTTTGGTGCCATTGCAGTACGCCACCATAGGGCTCTTCCAATGTGCTCACTGCATTTAAGCTCTGGATTAGTGTTGAGCTGAGCACCAATTGGCAGAGGAGGAAACAATAACTTGTTGGCTTCTGTTTCTTCTTCTTCTACAGGTGGTGCAGTTGCAGGCATTAGCATATAATCAGGCTCTACAGCAACAGCAGCAACAACAGTTGTATTCAGGGGTTGACTCTGGGTACAGGGGTCAGGTGAAGTTCAATGTCCCTGGACTGACTAGTCAACAACCACAGGCAGCTGCTCTTCAACCTGGACTCCATGCAGGTGCCACTGCTCCAAACATGTATGCAGCAGCTGCAGCAATGTACATGGCAGGGAACCCATACTATGCTAATCTCAACTCTGCAGCTGTCTATGCACCTCAGTATGGGATAGGTGGGTATCCTGTAAATCCAGCAGTGCTTGCCCCAATGATGGCTGGCTTCCCACCTCCAGTGGCATTTGATGCAGCAACAGCAGCGGCAGTGGCAGCTAGTATGGGGGTGCGAGCAGGAGTTGTAGGTGCTCCTGCTCAACCAGCTGTTGATATGCAGCACCTTTATAAGTTTGCAGGGCAAGCTGGTTCAGGACTCTCACCTCAGATGCATGATCCAATCTATTTGCAGCAGTATATGCAACGTGCTGCAGATGAGGCCCGTGGATTGAATGATCCTGGTCTGTTCAGGGCCTACAATGTTGGAGTGGGTCATGTGGATCTGATGGAGCTTCAAAAGAGCCAGCTAGGGGCAATGTTAGGGTATACAGGAGAGCAAAAGTCTCAGTATCCAAGGACTGGATCATTAGGGGTGCCAATTGCATCAAACAAGAGTGGTTCAGTCAGTCCAGCTTATTATGGCAGCCCCCCTGGAGTAGGGATGGCAATGCCCTACAACAATTCACCCCTTACTAGCCCTGTGCTGCCAGGGTCACCTGTTGGGCCAGGAAGTCATTCTATGAGACGGGACGATCACAGCCTACGTCTTTCTACAGGAACTGGCAGATCTAGTGCTGCTGCTGCTGTTGTTGCTGGAACAAGCTACTCTGGGTGGCAAACTCAAAGGAGCTCAGAGACAACTGAGGAGATCAGGGGATCAACTCTTCTCGAAGAATATAAGAACAGTAAGACACGGCGTTTTGAACTGTCTGATATTACAGGTCATGTTGTTGAGTTCAGGTATGTTCTCTCTCTCTGTGTTTCACCTTGAAGCTTCATGCTGGTGTTTTTCATTTTTGACATCCTTGATGACTTGAGCATTTCACAACAGTTCCAAAGCATGTGGTGTTTCTTTTGTGTAATGTGCAGTGCTGATCAGCACGGGAGCCGTTTCATTCAACAGAAATTGGAGACTGCAAGCCTGGATGAGAAGGGCATGGTTTTCCAGGAAGTGCTACCTCGAGCCTTGACACTTATGACTGATGTTTTTGGCAACTACGTGATCCAAAAGGTTGTTAATGTTAACTGAATGTTTTGTAATCAAAGTTCACTTGACTTGTTCCTAATTCTTCTGCCCTTCTTGACTGAAGAATTGGATGAAACAAAGTTGTCAAGGTTTAAGGATTTCTGATCAGAATTGGTCATGAGAGGAATTTGTTGGTCTGAGTATGTAGTTTGATGCAGTTTTTTGAGCATGGCACATCCCAACAGAGGTCTGATTTGGCAAATCAGTTGGTGGGACATGTTCTGGTACTCAGCCTCCAGATGTATGGCTGCCGAGTTATTCAAAAGGTATGGATGAAATGGCTATGTCTCCTCACAAACTGTCTGGAGTTCTGAACTGAGTTCAGAAAATGTTCAATCGAGTCAAATGCTTTTCGGATTGGGAATTGTTGGGTTTAAAGCTTATGACCTATTCTGCCTGACATTTGTGTCTTTTGATTTTGTAAGGTTGCATTTGGTGACTGTGCTGGGTTTTGTGGGATGTTGGGGTCAGGCATTGGAAGTTGTAGATGCTGATCAGCAGACACAGTTGGTGTCTGAGCTGGATGGACATGTTATGCGGTGTGTTCGTGACCAGAATGGAAACCATGTGATTCAAAAGTGCATTGAATGCATTCCTCCTGACAGAATACAATTCATCATATCTGCCTTTTACAATCAAGTTGTAGTGCTCTCCACACATCCATATGGCTGCCGAGTCATCCAGGTGTGTGACCCTTTGCTCGAATCCAAAATTTTGTTGCATTGCATTCTACACTTTCAGCACTTATTTTGCCTACCCAACAACAATTAGTTGCTCATTAGCTTGCTTTTGGATTTGATGAAATTGTTGAGTTTCTGAGCTTGAATGAGATCTTAATATTACACAGTGAATCCAAGCTCACTGTACTTTGATGACAAGATGATTCTTCAGTTTTCACCAATGCTCTTTTTTTGTGCATCCATTAACAGGCCTTTTGTAGGTCTTGGAGGTGTTTTTGATTTGAGAATTTGCCAGATATTTAAGTAAGATGTGGATCTTTTGTGGTCTACCAGAGAGTACTGGAGCATTGCACAGATGAGCAGAAACAACGGGGCATTATGGAGGAAATTTTGCGCTCTACTTGTATTCTTGCTCAAGACCAATATGGCAATTACGTTGTCCAGGTTTTCTGCAAACATCTACTCTTAGCATGTTCCCCTGATAATGGTGTGTTCTAGGTGTCAAATGTCCATGCAGTTGTTATGTTTTCATTGTTGGCACAAAGCTTCCTTAGTGGCTGACTGGAATTGAAAAAGTGTTGAGCAGGGTATTTGTGTTTGGGAGTGGTTTTTTTGTGTTTGTGAAATGCTCACTGGGTAATGTTTTCTTATGGTTTAAAAATATTTTTTTCTGTGGTATTTACTCATCTCTCTAGTACTCATGTACTCATTAACCCCTGTTGCATGTGTAAATATAATTGAGGATGCACAAGGACTACATGACAAGACTATGTTGTAAATGTGTTTCTATGTGGATTTGGCTGGCAGCATGTGCTGGAGCATGGGCGAGACCATGAGAGGAAAGAGATCATTACAAAGCTGGCTGGCCAAATTGTACAAATGAGTCAACACAAATTTGCATCTAATGTGGTGGAAAAATGCTTGGAGTTTGGGGGCCCAGCTGAGCGCCAAATTTTAATTGATGAGATGCTTGGCCTCACTGATGAGAATGAGCCCCTACAGGTTGGATTTATCCACATCATCTATGAAGTGGGTCACAAGATTACTATGGATATTTTGGGACACCCTTTGCAAAGAACTTTAATAATAACCCACCTCAATTGTCCTGCAGCTAACATCCATCTTCTTTGTGCTGAATATGTACATATCTATATAGGAGTGGTTTCTTTCAAGAAGGTATGCAGAAATACAAAATTGTGCTAACAGGTTGCTAAGGAGGTAGATTGAATTACTCATCACTCAAATATCTGTGTGGTGAATTTGATTGATTCAGGCAATGATGAAAGACCAGTTTGCTAATTATGTAGTCCAAAAGGTTCTTGAAACATGCGATGAGGCACAGCGCGAACTGCTTTTAGCGCGCATTCGGGTGCATTTACACGCCCTTAAGAAGTACACATATGGCAAACACATTGTGGCCCGTGTGGAGAAGCTTATTGCTGCTGGAGGTAGTACAACTCTCCGCCTGCCTTCTTAATCTGATTTGCAGCTTTGCACAAGAGTTAGCAAAAAAGACATAATGGAAGGGAAGTTGATGGAGCTTACAATGGATGTGTTTACTTGATGCATGCAGAGAGACGAAGTGCAGCCTATATGGCAAACAACCTTGCTACTTGAGAAAGCTGGATCAAATGGATCCAATATCAGTGCTCTCTTGGAGCACCAAAAAAACTCTGTGCTTCCTCTACCACCTGCAGATTGGGCAGACATCCTATTGGCAAGTCAGGCTTGGAAGAATTCTAGGATACAGTCAATTTCCAGAGAGAAAAGGATGCTGGAGTTTGCTACAGCAGTAAATAGTGTAATGGAGTCCTAGTATTGTACTCAATTTGTCTTTGACGAAGGGGTTGATGAGAAGGTGGAGGGAGAGAGGTCTATTCCAGCTTGTACCGGCATGTATCTTTGTGTAGATCGTTTGTGTTGTTGATCTGTCTATACAGAAAATGGCTCCATGCAAGGAAGGTAGAAAAAGAGCTCTGGGAGTGAATCATGCTGGTAGGGTGGTGAAGCTTCAACACAGCATGTGGAGCTTCAAAAGCTGTTCAAAGGAGTGGCACAGTTGTGAATGGGGTATTAGAGCCCATATGTGTGTCAGAAAGCAAAGAGTGGAGGAGGCCCAGGCATGTTTAGCAGTAAAAAATGGGTATGTGTGTAAAGCAACTGTCCTTTGTTCTGACTGTACAGCCCTCACATGTGGTAGCTCTTGTTGCAAATGTTGGGTTTTAAAAGGGTCTGAAAGAGGTGGTTCTTCATTTCTGTGAGAGGCTGCATTGCTGCAATAATAAGCGCTCCCTAGGTCTGGTAAAAGAAAATTGCAGCTAAAGCGATAGCTTGGACTCTCTCTCTCTTGCTGTACATAGCTTCTCTCTTACTGCAAAAGCTGCTCTTTACAGCATCTTTTATTGTTGTTTACTTGTTCAAAGGTGCAACTGTGGGTGATCAGGATTCACAATTGCACTTACTCATCTCAATGTGACTTGTTTTTCTTTTGTTAATTAACAGCTTCCATCTATTCTTGATGGAAGGGTTCTCATATACTAACTACAGCACTAGGGTGCATAGCAATCAATTGGCATATAAATTTTCTTTACAGGTTATATATTTGTATATGTTTTTTGCCAACTTGTATGCAGGTTTATTTTATTACCACTGAAAGGGCGAGGTTAAAAAATTTGTATACACTTCAGGCACTCCATCAGCCACAAGGTGCAAGCTGTCTAATTTTGGAGTATGTATCATAGCCTGGTACTTAAGCCTTTCATTGTTTACATGCCTGGAAATTGACAATTAGTGTGGAAATATCCATTCAGTTGACATGATTTACAGGCACTTCCATCGACTCACTATTTATTTCAAACTTTGTCTACTCATGTTTTGAGCTTAACTTCTGATTCCACCCAGATCACTATAGTTGATGTCCTGTACTGGCCAATTCGAGAGTAGATTTTCCTGAATTGAGTTAGTCAACACCTAAACTATGTTCAGGACATCCCAAACATTGAACCAGTTTCCAAAGGAAACAATCTGTGTCTTCAGATTTTATGCTTTATTTATTTGTCATTTGTTATAGTATGCTCTACTCCAGAGTCAGCTGTCACATTTGCATTTCTTTTCTTTGAAGTCCTGCTCAAGGAAACAATCATTCTGGAATCTGGCATGTAGTGTGAATGAACTGAGCTGAGAGTATATGGGATACTTTCTGCAATTTGAATGAAGGGGAGAATGTCACAGAAGGTGCCTGCCAACCCGAGTGTTGCTCTGCACTTGACACTTCCTTTCCATTACTGTTGCCCACTTGACTGTGGCAAGCCTCTGTGTAGTTTGATTTACTTATATTATGTGAAAGCTGAGCACCAAGCCGATCAACTTGCTTGACATCTGTCTCCACTCAATCCAGAGATTTTTGGTATCCCTAAGAAGCCTTTGTGATCAGGTGTATGCACAGTCTGCATTGTGTGCTTGTGATGGCAAGAAACTTGCACTTCCTGGAACCCTTCTGTTTTCTGTTTTAAAGCCATCACTATTCTGTACACTGCAGACTGTGCCACTTTCTTTTGTGGTTTTGCACTCAGAAAAGCCTTCAAAGTGTCTGTTTTCAGGGTGGTGGCAGGTGTGATGATTTCTTGCACTTTCTTCTCAGAGTCTTCATTCTTGAGACATTCCTGCAAGCACCAACAGTGAGCACGATGACATTGGAATGGTGTGTTCTGCATCCCTCCTCGTCCTCGAGGAATTGGACATCATATTGTGGGTTTAGGATTTAGCCTTAAACCCTAAACCTCTAGCTACACAAGTCTGTGATTGCTCTCTTTCCTGCTGACGGTATAGTCACTTTTCTCACGATTGTGCACACATCATAGGTGAAGAAGAAGAAGAATAATCCAGGGACAGTGGGAGGAGGAGAAGCTCTCGCCTCCTCTTCAGACCAGAACAAATCGTGTGAGTTAAAACTCGTTTGATCAAAGCGTAACTTGTGTGATGAGCGAGCATGCTCTCTGAAAGATTTCGAGGAGGTCTGGAAGCCGACGAGAGAGTGGCGAAACGCTGCCCATCGAAGCTTGGAAGGGAAGCAGCAAATTCTCCTCGAAGAAGACAACAAGTCGCCCTTCTTGTTGTTGTCCTTACGGACCTCTCCCTGCTTCACAAGATCATTTGCAACAACAACCCGCACTTTCGCCGTCGGCGGGGGTGGTGGTTGTGGCGGCAACTGCGAAATTGATCTTTCGCTTGCGGGAATTATGCTATCAGAGTCAGGCACAGCAGACGTTGGCGATGCTGCTACTGATGGCAGCGCCTCTTCTTCTTCTGTGGTCATGGCTTGAGCAGCAGCAGGCAAGAAACGGAGGACGATTCTTCTTCTTCAGCATTTATGTTTCATTTCTCCCCGAAGTTGCACTGCATAATTCCTGCTTGCTGCTTCTTCGCAGTATGAGCGGTGCTGCCGCAAGTGTTTCATACATTCCCGCTTAGGACCTGAATCTCGCATTACCTCTCCTCCTCAAGGCTCCTTCTAAGCAGCGTTGTCGTTCCTCCCTTTGTTAGCTAGCGCGGGACGGTAACGAGGAGTTCGCGAATCGGACTGACCAGTAGACATCGATCGATGCTCATAAAACTTCCACCGGCTGCTCTTCTTCTTCCTACGTTATTATCTCTGGAGAAAACCTTCGCTTCTTCAAGCTTGGTTGCTAGCTAGCTAGCTCTGGAGAATGGAAGCGGAAAAAGAAACTTCAGATATCAACTACAGACACTTCACCCTCTCATTTGTATGTTGCTCCGCTTTCGGATTTGTTTATTTGAAGAAGAAGGATACATACCAGCAGCAACGATGATAGGCTACGATTTCAGAAGCGTTCGTTGACGACGCAATCAACAACCACCACAGACAGACAAGGTTATAACAACTTCAGCTTCTCCTCGTCTCTTGAAGCCATACATTCTCCTCAAAGAACAAACAAGAAGAAGCAGAAGAAGAAGAAGAAGAAGAAGAGGCCCCGGAGCTTCTAAGGGATTCAAGCAGCCTGGAAGAACTTCATCAAAAGACGAAGACAAAAAAAACAAAGAACCAAACAAGCTGTCGAAAATCACACAATCTTTTCCAAGAAAGAAAAAAAGACATTCAAAACTTTACCGAAAAAAAAGCTCCAGAGCCTTCACAAAAACTTATCTGTGGAAGAAGAACAACAACAACAAACCGAGCAAAGCTCCAAATCAAGCAAGCAAGAAAGAGAGACTTAAGTTTTTTATGGTACTGCAGCCTAGGGTCAATTTTCCACCAAACGATTTTTTTTTTCCTTTCAAAAAAACATAATTAGTTTTATTTTATTTTATTATTATTTCCATGATTCACTATGAAATTGTCATAAATTCGTAGTGAAATCATTCAGAGGGAGTGTAGCATATAAGAATAATTATTATATAATATGATTTTCAACATTTCAATTTCATATTTTCATTCAAATTCGTTTCATTATTTTGAGGATTATTTAATGACATAACTGACCCTTAGGGTAGGGTTAATAAGGTGATTAAATTCGCAGCCAAATTGCCCCGTAGGTGCTTAATTAATTAGGTACTTAATATGACTAACGACACTTTTGGGAACGCGTG
>Ga0209611_10004740_pt1 | contig 23140 bp, 28 predicted proteins | sample S1TSphgellanicum_3_FD_187693 | JGI IMG/M metagenome (GOLD analysis project Ga0209611, IMG submission 187693) | Host-associated microbial communities from peat moss isolated from Minnesota, USA - S1T2_Fc - Sphagnum magellanicum MG (SPAdes) (version 2) | ecosystem: Host-associated > Plants > Peat... | reverse complement strand
TGTGTGCAGGCCCGTGTGAGTGACTAAAGCTTGTCAACTCTTCCTAGTCCCATCCCGGAGCTCCAACCCGCCCCTTTACCCCTCAAAGGGTTGTGAGCTAGGGAGCGTGCTCCGACTCCTCCTTATTTCGCTACTTTCTACTTGGGCTCACATTTGAGTCCCTTGAGGAGTTGGGAGTGCATCATAGATAGACTGTAGCAGTACCACAAATGACATTTCCACATGAAAGACAACTGAGGGAGCAGAGGTAGGAGATACCATAGATAACATCGCCATAGGAGAGACAATTGAAGGAGCAGAGCCAGAAAGTTAAAAGGGAACATGACATAAGGTTTCCAAAAGGTGAGAAACATCTGCATTTTGAGGGGGATGTATGTAAAGATTAGATGGAGGCCACTGTAAATCCAAAACATTTCCAACATTTCCATTAACATTTGTAGTAGCAACAATAGTAGACACATGAATGTTTACATGCTACTGAACTGCAAATGGAGAGAGTGGTGACACAACCTACTTTTGAAGAATTTAGACTAGCAAAACTATAGGTACCACCTAGTAGGCTAGAATCTGTAAAAGGATTCCCATTTGAATTTGAATTGGGGAAAATAATGGTATAAAAGTTGGGATCATCTACAAAAGGATTTTGAGATCCTACAACACAGACAAGTACACCAAAGTTTATGGAAGAAGTAACTGTAGAAGTAATGAAAGCAAATAAAGTAATTGAATTATTTCAAACCATGACAATAATGAGTCTAAATATGGGGAATTTGACTTTGGAGGTAAACACTTTAAAAAAAAATTGGTTATAGGGGAGAAGGAGAAGGTAGTGTTATAAAAGGAATTAGATAAGGAGAGAGAGTTCTAAAAAGGTAATAAGCATAATGTGGAAATCTAGATGAAGAACAAGTGAGAGGCTAAGCAAAAAAATAAAGTGCTCATTAAGAAATTGTAGGATGAGAATGAGGAGCTCAAGGGTAGCACAACACGACTGAAGTTCCAAGATGAAGAACTATAGAATTTAAAGTAAAAGGCTGAAATCTAGGAAACCATACAGAGGAAGTGGATAGAAACACTATTTTTTCATAAGAAACAACAGGAGGAGTTGGATAGTCAAGTGAAAGCACTAACTAAAAAAAAGAAAGAGAAGGAGAATGTTTTGATAAATTTGGAATTGATAAATTTGTAGAATGTATTTCTATTGCAGTTTGAAGAGCTTAAAAGAAAAATAGTAGAAGCAGAAAGAGAGTAATTAATGGAGGACAAGAGAACTATGTAATACCTGTAAGCACAATTAGAGAGGGCATAGGAATAGAAGAAGAGTTTGGATCCAACTGATATTAAGAAAAGACTAAAGGATTATGAATAGACACTGCAATACTATACATTAATGAGGACACAAAATAAGATGAAGGACTCTAAGGCAAAATCTGAGGAATGGTGGGAGGTTGCAAAAGAATATTTTATAAAGGAGTTGAAGAAGAACTTGGCTCAACATAAAGCTAATGAAATTTTTTTGAAGTACAAGTTGGAAATGTATCAAAAAAAATTTCCAATTTTCATTTGTGGCAGTCCAACAAGTATAAAGGTATTAAGCCAAGATGAAGAGATAGAAGCAGGGCCCAGTGGGATAGTTCAAGAAAAGGAAATACAGACTGAGGAAACATAGGACCTCAGAAGTGGAATAGCTCAGGAGGATGTATAGCTAGAGATACCACAGGACCCTAGAGGAGGGGGTCAAGGAAAAAAAAAACCAAAGGAAATTCAAGAACAGGAAAAGGTGGAAGCTCTTCTGGCACTAGAAGAAGAGATATCCGAGATACAACATCTAAACATAGAACCACAAATTGAATTAGTAGGGGAGGGGATTGGAACTATAGAGCAAAATGTATATATAGAACGACTTGTTTCTTTTTAGATTGGGAGTATAGCAATGTGGTAAGGGAAACAAATGTTTAAAAGGATATGGAATAATATCATTTTTCAAGGATTTCAGGGACGAAATCCAAAGTACAAAGGGGGTAATGTTAAGGGGGTAAATTGAGTATGTGATTCAAGATGAACAAAGTAATTAGGATAGGGATTAATCAAGGAACTTTGTTAGTTTAATTTTGAATTCTTGTTGTTTTGGATCATAATGATGTGATTTGGGATGGTTCAAAAGGGGGAGAGTTTTGGATAACAAAGGAGGAGGCGAAGAAGATGAGATAAAGTTTTTTTTTAGAGAGGAATAGGAAGAGTTGGAGGTACTCACAGTAGAAAACCACAAACTTTGTTTTGATATAACACAAATTTTAAATGTTGTTTTGGGATTTTTTTCAACAAAACATGGGATTACACTATAATTTGGATTCATGTTTTCAGTATTACAAAAAAGCACAAACTTTTACAGTGAATTTTATGTTCATCTTTGTGTAAGTTTTTTGTAGTGTTAAATTATGATGAAATGAATTGTAATCTTGTATCTGGAATATTTTACGATGTATTTTGAAGTGCAAATTCTAGTTATATGCAATAACCATGAATCTGATGTTGGAATGAATTGTAGTGTTAAGTTTGTTGAAACTTAAGACATAAATATTGAACATAGGCATGTGAAATGCAAATCTATTGTTATAGTATTGTGAAATATTCTGCAAGAATTTAAATTTCATTTCTACCAAATCTTAATAACAATATGTCCTTGGTTTAACAATTGTAGTAGTCCTTTTTATTATTCAGCCAAATTCCTTGGCTCAACACCTAGATACACCTCGTTTTACCACCCAATATTTGCTTGCTTCACCATTATGGCTTATTAATTTCAAGCATATAGTGTGGACAAGCTTCCATTAGTGTTGGTCCACTTCTTTGTTAATAGTCATTTTTGCTTCCTAAAACCATTATGCTACTATAGTGCTTGTCCAAGCACTATGGCTTATTTTTGAGCACATAAGGTTATTCCAATAGTGGTGGTCAACTACTTTTCCAAAAGTGATTGTGCTTCATGAAATAGTTACAACCACCCTTAGTGCTTGTTTAAGCAATGTGGCTTCTTTCTAGCACATTAAAGTAAGGATCCATTCCTTTGCCAATAATTAGTTTGCTTTCTAAAACTACCTCCACCACCCATGGTGCTTGTCTCACCATTGTGTCTTGTTTTCAAGCACTTGGTCTCCCTTCCATTAGTGAGGGTCCACTTGTTTTTTAGTAGTCAATGTGATTATTAAAACCACTCCAACACCCATAGTGTTTGTTTCACCATTGGGACTTCTTTTCAAGTGCTTGGTGTCCTTTAATCAGTTGTGGTCCACTCCTTTGCCAATAATCATTGTGCTTCCTAGAACCAAGTCCACCACCCATAATGTTTGATCAACCATGTGGCTTCTTTTGAAGCACATTGGGTCCTTTTACTAGTGGTGTTCCACTTTTTTTAAGAGGCTTGTGCTTCTTAAAACCATAACCATTAACCACAATGTTTGTCTCAACATTATGAATTCCTTTCAAGGTCCTTTTATGAATGGTGATCCATTTTTTTCAATAGTTTTCTTTTGCCTCACTCACTTCTAGTTGTTGCCCATTTGTTTGGTAATATTTATAGTGCTTTCTTAAAGCACTACCATCACCCAATGTCATTGGCTTAAGATTATGGCTAAGTTTGATGCACCTAGCTATCCCATTTTCAATTTAATTGAAAGGAAATGGGATTTTAGATCATATGACACATGATGTAGTTTTGTTGTGGGTAAACTCTTGCTTGTAATATCCATTGGCGAAATGAATGCGTGGTTCAGTTATGTTGATTCATAATATGATATGTTGAAAGTTTTATCTTTGAACACCATTTACTATGGCATACCTATCCCTTAAAACTATATTTGCATTAACTTTTGTAAAGTTTAGGATATGTTTTGAATTTATATATGGTGTGTCTATGTTGAAATTGTAGGTCTAATTCCCATGGCCAACAAAAGGGCAAGAAATGTATTAAGGAGGGCAGAACTTAGCATTGACCCTAGTGATGGAGCAAGTGATGAAGTTGACGAGGATGAATTAGAAGAAGAACCCAAAAAAGAAAAAAAGAAAAAATACAAACGAACATCATGAGCACGAATAGCTACATCAAATCAAGAAGTTAAGGAATTGTTACAACTTTCAAACTCTGGGTCAACTAGACCATCAACAAGTAGTGGTGTTGGGTGTAGCACTACATACACTCCTAAGGGGGAAACACGTTCAATAGCAATGTTGGTTAGAAATGCAGTTCTACACCTAGTTTGCGACTTATCTGGTTATGAGTTGGGGGTTCAACAGAAGGTGATAGAAAAGATGTTTAGACATGAATGAAGGTAGTGTTACCAACTTTTTTGTCCAACCTTGTCAAGACAAAGCATAATCATCTTATTGTTGAAACCATCAAATCTAAAGTTTCCCCACACATAACAAGTGGCCACGCTATTAAACACAATGTGGCAAGGGAGTTTTTGTGCACCTTGGTCACCACTATTTTGGTTTCTAGTAAGGACGCAAGTGCCAAAATGGGATCAAAAAATCTTGGGCTTTCAAGGAAATGTGTCTATCAAAGTTTACAATGACGTCCTCAAATTGAAGATGGTGCATTAAACTTTTGATTGATATAAAAACAACAAAGGTCAATTGCACTTTCAATAGAGACAAGAGTTCTTATTATAGAGTGGCGGACTATGGAAACAACTGTGTCTCCTGAGCCAAAAAAAATATGCAAAAAAAATTGGCAAAAATTAAGTTATAGAGTATCCCACCCATTTCTTGTAGGTATCCTAAATAAGAAAACTTTTAGAGCTGTAATATGCTCTTGTAGCCTTTTGCAAATGTTGCCAAGACTTTAGGATTGTACATAGCAAAAAAAAAATTTGTTCAATTTGCTTTGTTTTATTTTTCATGGCTTTGGTTTGGTTTTTTTTATGTGTTTCATTATGTTCTCAACCTTGTTAAATGATTGTTCATATTCACATATGATTTTGATTGAATAGAATATGTGTAATGCAGCTAAACTTCTTCACCACCTTCAAGGAGAAACACCCTAATGTTTCCATTGAACTCACAAGTTTCATTTGCTTGAAACCATGGTTTGTGAAGCACATGAAAGAGTGGAACACATTCTATTGCCACTACCACACTGAACTAGTGGAACAAAAAATTGGCCTAAACAACATGCACTCCAAGATTAGCAGTATTCATGCCAATTGTGCATGTAGATGTGTGGATGTTTACTACCCTATATATGTTCAAGATGTGGGCGACTGCTATGCCAATCAAATTACATTCACAGGGCTAGTTGACTTGTCTAGTTCTATTCTTTGTCCCAAACCAGTTGGTGATGAGTGGCATAAGCGAGATTGCTTAATGGGTGACTGTTTATCATATGGAATCAACACATTAAAGGTTTGCCCCACTGAAGAGCTTCTTTTTGTTTCAAGTACAGTGTAATGGCAATGATATGTAAAGGTAGTGTTGGTTATAAAGACAATGGTGATGACCAAAAAATGACGCAACTATAATACATGGATATTCCAACCTTCAAGCTCTTGGACTATCTCTATCCAAGATTGAAAAAATTTGTCACCCATAACTTTGTGACAAAGTGGTAGGACAAGGTGCAACACTCCTTACCCTTACAAACATTTAATCCTTACTTATAATTCAATTGGAATCTATGTGCATTTAGTTAGGGCAATAATTCAATTTTTGCACTCATACTCATTATTGGCAATAATATGATTTTTCAATATTGAATAATCATTTGTAATCCTTGACTAGCATGGTCCTTAGGTCCAATCCTTGAATAGGGTGGACAATCCTACAAAGTCCTTGAATAGGACAGTCCAAGGAGGTAGATCATTTTGGAATGGTGCAACTTGAAGTTAAAAATGGATAGTCCTTAAATAGTTCCTAAATATGACAATCCTTAAAATAGGCCAATCCTTAAAAATGGACAATCATTGAATAGTGCAGTCTTTAGAAGTGGATAATCTTTGAATAGGGCAATCCTTAGAAGTGGACACTCCTTTGGTGATCCTTTAATTATGTGTTCACGCTAACAAGTTGTTAGCTATTTTTTAATAGGAATTCAAACAGTTTTTGAACAATATTCCTAATGACACCATTTTCTCATGCATAGAATTTTTGGAGAATTATGCATTCAAAACTTAGAAGGAGGTCTAGGACATGCATTGGTATAATTTCCATATTACCATTTTGGTACATATCACCTATAGAATTAACCCCGAGTCTGAATTATAAAGGAAGATCATTATTACATTAGTGATGACAAGACTCATGATATCCTTTTTGTCTAGCATGCTTTAACCTTACACTGGGGCTACTTGCAAACTAAAGGATGTTGCCCAAAACATCATGTGGTTTGGAATGATGGGTGCACTACTTAATTTAAGTCTACTTGAACATGGTATTTTGTTGCACGATTTCCAGAACTAATTGTTTGTCAAGAGTCAAGAGAAGCTAGAGGGGATAAACATGTGTTGGAACTACTTTGTAAGCAGTCATGGCAAGGGTGAAGTTGATGGTGTTGGTGCCCTTTTGAAGCGTGAGATTTGTAAGGAACAAATTAAGCCACATGCATGCAACCTACAAAATGTAAAAGATGTTGTCACCTTTTATTAAGAAAAAGCATGTATATCTCCAAAACCCATTGTCAATTCTTTGCTCCACTCCTAACTAGTATTTTTTTCAAGTCAAAATTACCATTGTTATCACTTTAATGGGTGAAAACAAGGGCCTTTGCTCCTCCTTTGCTAGAAGCAACAATTGGTCCTTTTCAAAAAATAATGATAGTGTTTTTTTAATCATCCAAGTTGTTCATACAATCCTTGGGGTCTAATCCTTGGTACAATCCTTGTATATGTAGTCCTTTTCAAGTGGGCAATTCTTTGTACAGTCCTTAGATAGTCTTTTTTCAAGTGGGCAATTATTTGTACAGTCCTTAGATAGTCCTTTTTCAAGTGGGCAATTTTTTGTATAGTCCTTAGATAGTCTTTTTTCAAGTGGGCAATTCTTTGTACAATCTTTAGATAGTCCTTTGCATCAAGGAACACTTGGTCCTTTTTTCTTTTATAATGAATACCACATGGAAATGTGCTTGCTAGTCTTTTTTCAAGCGGGAAATTCTATGTACAATTCTTAAATAGTCCTTTGCATCAAGCAAGAATTAGTCTTGTTTTTAAAATAATGAAAACCACATGGAAATGTGTTTGCTAGTCCTTTTTCAAGCGGGCAATTCTATGTACAGTTCTTAAATAGTCCTTTGCATCAAGCTAGATTAGTCCTGTTTTAAAAATAATGAAAACCACATGGAAATGTGCTTGCTAGTCCTTTTTCAATCATTCAAGTTCTTCATATAATCCTTGGGTCCAATCATTGGTAGTCCCTATATAGTCCTTAGATAGTTATTTGATATTCCCTAGATAGTCCTTTGATATTCCTTGGATAGTCCTTTGATAGTCCTTTCTAGAGTCATTGGCTACTAACTAAATGTCATGTTAGTTTATTGCATGTCAAGTTCACCTTTACATTTTTCGTTCTTTTATGCATAGGTTTGTCACATGTGACTCACCCCAATGCGAGAAGGACAGTCAACAAACATTTTTGGGAAATTTGTCCAAATGATGTGGATAGGACCCATGGTTATGGTTGTTCCACTATGCTTGGCAATAGAAGGATGCATTAGGTGCTAATTTGATCTATTTACAAGACCTTAATGCATATCCTACTTGTGCTTACTGATCATTGATTTGAAACATCATGGACAACATTAATTTGCATATCAAAATTCTTCTCAATTAATAACCTAGGTGAAAAGTGTATCTAGCCAAGATTCCACACTCCTTCAATTTCATCAATTGTCATGTTTTTGTGACATATGCATAGGCACATCTAGCATTGTGGAGTGCCATCAGAAGTGACGCACTCCCAAGCTCCTTGTTGGATTCAAATGTGAGTTTGAAGTTAAAACAGTGGAAGGGGAAGGAGTTGGGTGCATGCTCCCTGGCTCGTAGCACTTCTGGGGTAGAGGGGCGTGCTGGAGTTCTGGGATGGGACTAGGAAGATGGACAAGCAATTCACTTATTCACACAGACCTGTACAAACCAAACAATAAGTTGGTTTGTGCATGTTGGAGCACTTTTGGTGCTAGGACGAGCCACGGACAAACTCGGATTCACAAGATTCACCACGGCCTGGACTTGGGGGAAGCCACCACCTTCCCCCTTATAGTATACTCTATGCCTCTCCACGAGGCCCACATCCAAATGGCATTTTGTCCCGAGATTCCCAAATGGGAGTCCCGAAATTCCCAAAGTTGGGACTCCCGCAACTTTGGGGGCCTATAACTTTATCTATAAACCTCTGATTGATATAAGATTTGAAGCAAAGTTGTAGCCCTCTTTTTCTAACAGCATGTCACATGCCACCTACACGCAAGAAAATCGGGGCAATTCCCAACTTTTAGTGGTCCGGAGTCAAATTGCCAAGTTGGCTCTTGCCTTTCTTTTGACCATAACTTGTGTTTCAGGTTTCCAAATGGGTCATGTGAGACAATTTCGGACATTTACATTCCAAGATCTTTCCAATGATATATGGAACTCTTCAATCCAATGAGTTTTGACCCCTGTAATCATTCTATGAAGATTCGAGAGTCCATCAGGACTCCAACTCCCAAAGTGGGAGCTCACTTGAGAGTGTGAAGGTTCATTCCCTCACATTCTCTTACACTCCCAGGAACATGAGATGTGATTCCCGAACTTCCCTCTTGGCCCGCACCCTTGCAAGCCCTTGCCTTGGTCGCAAACCCAAGGCTAAGGTTGTGACAAGAAGTCTCATGCACCATCATGGGAGATTATCAAATTGGATGTGCTTGATAGACCTATAACACGTCAAGCCATGTTAGAAATTGATGAAGAAACATAATACAAAGTTGGGGGGGAGGTCATTATAGATGGGGTTGCTATTGGCAACAACATTGTTGTGCCATGTGAAAGTGAAAATGGAAAGCAATTCATGTTTATGCTTTGTGATAAACCAAAACATGTTGTGACAGAAGCATTCATTGATGCCTACAAAAATACCTATTATGAAGGAGATGAATTGATTCAAGGGTGTTATTACAACCTACTACAATTGGGGAACAAGACCTACTACTTCAATGATGATGCGCCTCTTGCCTACATCTACTCACACTTAATTTGTGCATCAAAGTTTGCAATGCCACCTACCTCACATAGCGTAAAAGGAAGCTATCCAACGTTTGAATTACCAAATGAAACTCTTCATTTGACTGAAAAAGCATTGGAAGACTTGAGGCATTTGGATGTTGAATTTTAGTATGTGTGGGTGTCCTTATAATACCCCACACTAATCAGGAAAACACACATGATGTATGAAGGTTTTTTTTTGTAACATTAATATTATGATTATCAGCAAGTCACCTTTTTTTTTTTTTTCCAAAAAGGATGTCAAATCTCCAACATTGATATCCTTTTGCTAGGATTTTTTATGTGTAATGGTCCTTTTGAATGTGTGATCTGTGGTTAGTGAGGTTGTGTATTTGTTTTTGGTTATTACATCAACAAGAAAGGTGCGATCCACTTAGTTTTCCTTTATATTAAAAGGATATCATTTTTACAACATTGATGTCCTCAGTCCAACACATTTTATGCACGTAATGGTCTTTGTGTCATACGATGTCATTGGTTTAGCACGGATATTCCTTTGAAAATGAAGTGATGTCATTGGTGCAACACTATTGATGTCTTTCTGCCCAACATTTTTGTTACAATGGTCCTTGGGTAGATGCATTCATGAAATTGGATTAGTAGGTGTTTTCAGAAAACAAGCTCCAGATATGGATTTACACATAAATAATGTTTTAATCTTTCATTACATTCTAGTGAACTTGTGTACTTGCCTAGCTATGCCATCAAGAAAAAAGGTTGAGTTGTTAACCTTCCTTTTAATATTTGGCTTTTGTGAAGATGCAGTGCCTAGTATAGGCCATATCTTGAAGTGTTTTCAAGCACCTTCAATTAGGAATCATAGGTGTTGCCATAAATATCTTAAGTCCTTATTCAATATTGGTTGGTACTTCCCAACCACTCTTCTTCCTTACTTTAAGGTAAGGATTGGTTTCCAAGTAACCTTAATGGTAAAAAAGGACTAGTTTTCAAACAACCTTAGTGGCCAGAAAGGATTGGTTCCAAGCAACTAGTTTAGTGTTAAAAAAGGATTAGTTCCCAAACAACCTCAGTGGCTAGAAAAGACTAATTCCCAAGCAACCTCAATGGTTAGAAAGGATTGGTTCCCAAGCAACCATAATGGTTAGAAATGTCATTTGTAAAGTGTGAGCCATATCGACACAACCATGTGCGGTAGTCTCAATTTTTTAAAGTTGCATCAAGGTTATTTGAATGGGGTAAGGTTATTAGGGGCTTTTATCAATTTCATAGGGAATGATGAATGCGCTGGGTGCATGGAGGGGTTGTTTTTTTTTATGACGTGCGTTATTGGTGAATAAGGTGTTGGGTTAGTTCTTTTCTTCAACAAAAAGCCGGTAACCATAGTTTTAAAAACTCTATTGCGTAATTAGGGGTGAGAAATCTCTAGAGGGTTGGGAGTAGAAATAGACACCAGAATTTGGGATGTTCAGCACAACAATTGTATTGTTCTAGTATTTAGTGAGTAGCAAGGATGATAGAAATTCTTAAAGCAGTTGAAGGGATGTTAATGAAAGGTCTAATAGAGTTAAAACAATCTTCAAACCGTTGAACATAAGGTTAATTCGTGACAATTCAACGATTAAATAGATAATATAATAGTGTGCTAATGGTAACATGAGTCTCATAATAACTGAAACATTTATTTAGTTTGTGAATGAGCTCAGCAAGGAGCTGCAAGTACATGTGAAATCTTGGGCTATGCCATAGTGATAGTTCATAACTGTAGGAAATCTAGGATGTGTTAGACAATGCGAACTAGGTAGTCCACCTTGCTATTAAGAGGTAGTCGACGAATTGGAACACGCAACCAACGATAGTGTCCAATGCGGGGAATTGAAGACCATGCAAAGATAGAAGTATCTTCAATTTCGTAACAACCTTCACAAACGGTCTCAGGTTCATCACCAGAAGCGGGGTTGACTTGCAGCAAGATCACCAGGGTGCGAAAGTTCGGAGAAATACGATAGTACTAGGCTCAAGGGGGTTCAACTTCAAGGCGAGCACGCACCTCTTGAGGTTCGGGTTCTTCATCACAAGGATGTTGTGTTAGGGTAAAATCTAGAGATGCCTTCGGAGGCGATTCTTCATTCGCTTGTGCAGCTTGCAACCTGTAAGATGTGACCATTCGCGACGCCATAATTTCAAGGAGAGTAAAAAGGTTAGATCTTCAATCAAAATCAAATCGACAATGAAGGTGTGAAGGATTTGTTACATTGAGGTGCATAGTCGTAATTTATAGATCGAAGAAAAAGAAAGAAAGGCGTGAGTAATGGCTTAGAACCATGGTAAAGTAAAACCGTAAGGTCAAAGGAAAAAATTGAAGGTTTAGGTAAAGTTTGTTGGGGCGAAAATGGGAAGAGGTGAAAAGGTGTTTTTCCTTCACCTTCCATTGGGCACCAAGCTTGGAACATTCCATTGGCCACCAAGCATGGAACCTTCCATTGGGCACAAAGCTTTGGATCTACCTTCACCTCCTTTTTTCTTCTCTTTAAAAGGTGGACTCGAATCATTCGGAGCTTTTTCTTTTCCCCGAACGTAATTTTCATTCAATCTTGAATACTTGTTCCCACAAGTGTTTTGAAGAGGGAAATAATGATTAGTCTTGGTAGAGGAGAGAAGGAAGGAAAATATAATGAAAATCTTGTAATAGTTTTGAAGGAATGGGGGTGGGGTAGTGATAGTGTTGGGAGGTTGGAACTTTAGAAAAAATTTCACAAACCTTCTCGGGTTTCATAGCATAACTTCTTGCTGGTTTAGCTGCAGAGCTTGGGATTTGGTAGCAAGTTTGGTAGCAAGTTGCGCCTTGTAATTAGTTTTTTAATGAGCTAAGGCAAGTCGGATTTGAATAATGTAGGTGTTAGAAATGATGTTTTAAGTGATCGATGGTCTACAGTCAAGTTAAACTGGCTACCTTCATAAAACCCTCTCAGGTTTGGTAGTATAACTCCTTATTGGTTTAGCTGCAGATTTTAAGATTTGGTAGGTTGGTGCGCCTTGTAGTTAGCTTTCTAGTGAGCTAAGGCAAGGCGGATTTGAATAACTTATGTATTAAAAACAATATTTCAAGTGACTGGTGGTCTGTAGCCAAGTTGAATTATCACCTTTGCAAAACCCTTTTGGGTTTTGTAGTATAACTTTTTACTGGTTTAGTTACAAAGCTTAGGATTTGGTAACAAGATGCGCCTTGTTGTTAGCTTTCTAGTGAGCTATGGCAAGCCAGATTTGAATAACCTATGTGGTAGAAACAATATTTCAAGTGACTAATGGTTTGCAGCTATGTTGGACATGGTGTTGAGTCCTTAAACATTGGTTTAAATGAATGACAATTTGACATAAAGTCCTAGAATGTGTAGTGTGTGAGCTTGAAAAATATATCTATCAGTTCTAATCGTAAATGATGCATAGGAGGCACACTACTTAATTTTAACTACAAACACAATCTAACATCTAGAAATACACTTGTATTTTTCCTTCACCAGTAGCATTTGTGCTTTCAAGCATAGTCACCTTGTAGAGCTGGGAGTAGAAGGACGGAAAGTTGCCTCACATAAAGCAATCATCCTAAACCCAAAGAATAATCATAATTCTTGACAAAACTTTAAATCACCTAATATTTGCACAAATAATAAATTCCTCAAAATTTATTTTGATGTTCTTGTTCAAAACATTGTGGGAAGAAACCTTCATTCAACCTATGCTTGCTTGCCCTTTCATAGCAATGTTCATTGTTAGAAATTGTACCAAAAAATCTACCTATGGACATGTGTATTCAATTGTACATCTTAATTATGCAAAAAATATGTTTTGCTTGAGCATAGGAGTTGGTTTCACACTATGTACAAAAAATGTGCCTAGGTTAGGAATTGGCTAAATGTTTATTTATACCTCCTCCTAAACTCACCAAAAATATGGCTTAGAATAGTTGCTCAAATCACTTATACATCATGTGCCCACCTTTGTAAGCATGTTCCATGATGTATAAGTTTTGAGCATCTACTCTAATCAACCCATAATTTTTCAAGCCCTTCAGTTTTTCCCACTAAATGCACAAGTTTGCACTCCTTTAACTAGCAAAACCATTGTTTGCTCCTTCTTTTATGCCCGGTCCTTCCCTCCATCTTATGCCTTCCCTGATGCTTTTGCCATGTACTTATACAATGGCTTACTATTAGATCCATCATCAAAGCTTGACATCTCTGATTCCAATAATTCTTTTGAAACAATGGGCAATTTCTTCCGCTTCTTGTTTGGTTGCCTATCATCAACTGACCCATGGATGACCAATTTTATTCTTGGACTACCCACCACTACTCTTTTGTGCTACCTTCTCCTTAGTTGGGGTGGCCTTGGTTGCTAGGGGGGCCTTCTACTTAATTGGTGTCCCTTTTTTTGCTTGTATGCCCCTCTCAGTGATTGTAATGTTATTTACTTCTATTGATATCAACCTTGTGGTTGTGCTACCCTTGCATACATTTAGGGCCTTGCCTTTATTATGTGTTGTTTGCCATGCATGTGCAAGCAAAGATTACACTATCATAATAGTGGTCATAGTTAGTTTTAATACACCAACATTTAATTGCACCTCATATTCATGGACTAACAGTTTGCTCTAGAACCACAAAGAATGTCAACTTATAAACAACCATCCAAGGAAAAGAAAACTCAACAAAAAAAACAAATGATCTACAAATAGAACATAATGTAACTTTGACATTGCACCTTGGACATTCATTGGGGCTTTGGATGGGCAATTGGGTTGTTCTCTAATATTGGAATCTAAAAGTGTCAAACAAATGGTCTTTTGTTCTACAACCTTATTCTCTACACCATCATGCTCACAGCACACATGTTAATTGTTTAGGTCAAAGTTAAATGACACAACTGATTAAATTACGTGATATACATGTAATAGTTTGTTTCAAAAAAATTAAATGAATGGTTAAAAGGTAGAGTTCATAAGTATCATGATTCAAGCATACCTTGGTTTTTTTGGGGGGGGGGGCCTTGGGCAATTGGCATACTCTTCATCAGCAAAGCTTTTAATTGTTACTTTGGTTGGGCTTTTGAAGGTTCTTTTGGGATTGACCAAAAGAACCTCATATTCATCTTCATCCATCTTTGTTGGTTCAATAGGAAATGTGACCATGTTAATAATAACAATACATGTTGTTGTTGTTGTTGGAGAATTAAGTTTTTCATGGGGCATCTTTGGGCATGAAACTCCTACACTACTACATCTATGTGATCCACGAAGGTTGTTGCTAATTGGTATATCATTGATGCCCCCAACTATAGTATACCTCCTTTCTTTAGTTAGACCCAATCCACTACTTGAACCAAGCCCAATCTACCTCAATTTTGTTTCTAAGTTTTTTTCTATAATTTAGACCCACAACTTAAGTTAGGGGAGGAAAAACTTGCAAAACATAGACCATAAATAAACCAACAACAATGGTTATCCCAAGATGAAAATTTTGATGCAAGCAAGAAATCAAATACTCACCTAGGACACCATGAACACTTTGCCTTGCATTCTGTTTCAATTTGTTCAATAGGCGGACCTTCTTCAACGCCCATCTCTTGTGCTACAAAATTCAAATCTTCATCTAGATCCCTAAACCCCCAACTAGACCACCAATCAAGGTGTAATCTTTGATTGCAGACTTTGCATTTGTTGTGGGTTTTTAAGTGTTGGCCAAGACAAGATGGTTGATACATATGTAAGAAGGATGTCACAACAATGTCAAAACAATGATATGATTGCCCACATACACCACATGGTTTCATGATAATCATGTTTGGTGCATCACATAAAGGTCTATCAGGGTGTAGGATAGGTTTAAGCCATAATGACATCCCTCCCCCCTTTTGCATTTCTGCAATTCCTCAAAGATTACATTCAATTCATCTACTAGCTCTGTTAATTCTAATTCTGCCATTACAATTGAGCTCTCCAAAGTCTCAACCTCCACTCGTGCTTCATTGTATGCTGCCTCTCTCAATTGGGTTCATTCAACCTTGTCCTCTAACACAATCTACCTAAGTTTTAGTCTTCGCTCCTAGCACATAAAAATCTAACCATGCCACCAAGTTTTAACCCCTAATTCCTTATGAAAAAGCTTTATAGATTTATTTCAAATTATAAAAAAAAATCCTAAGACGCAAGTCTCCAAATAACTTGCAGATTGTAATTAAAAGGTGTAGAGTGGGACAAATGGTGTAAAATAAAGATTAGATCACATACCACATCTATTGCAGGGAACCGTTGTTCAAATATTTTTGCTAAAACCTTCTCCACCTTTGCTACTTTAGCCTCCTCTACTTCCACTACTTTCTTCCTATCATCCATGTTAAACTTCATGCCCAACAACTTGTTGGATGAAACTTTATGATCAACATTTAGGGACTTGATCTTTGATTTGCATATAGAATGAAGCTCCTTTTTTAATTCTAGGAGCTCTCCAACCTTCCTGATGTCCTCACTTGACACACCATAGGGACACCTCCTTGTAGTGGGAAATGAATGTTCAATGTTGTCCTCAAAAACAGTAGCACTACCACCATATTCTACTCCTATTTTCATTGATTGTAGTTGGGACCGCAATTGTCCATCAATGACATCCATGATGCCACCACTATTAGTAGGGTGAGGTGCATGTTCTTTTTTCATTGTAGCTAAACGCCCACCACCCTTTGCATCATCTCTGCGTGCTTTCTTTTTTATTGTGGACTCAATTGCCTTTGTCCAATTGATGTCAATGCCTTTAATTTGGGCAATGAAACCACACACAATCCATGTAGGTATCTCATTGTTTGTGACACTACTTGTCCCAAACACCCTCCAATATATCTCCTCTATGGCTACCTTATCTTCAAATTTCAATTATGAACATTTCAACTTGAATTTCCTTGAACCCCCAAAAAGGGCAATGCATTCCTCCATGGTGATGTGTTCACTATTCAAGTACTTGGGATCCTCACTAATACCATTCAACTCTCGGATGGTGGAAAAGAAAATAACATTTTAGTTTCTGATGTCCACAATGGCCAATTTTCTAATGGGATGTCATTGATTTGACCCTTTTTTTGCTTAATTTCCTTATGCACAATTTCCCTACAAAGACACAAGAACCAATTGCAATATTTATTAGCTTGTAAACCACATTTCTACCTTCCAAGTGTTCAAGATTTCTCAAAGATCTTGAATGCTCACAACCATGACTTACATGTGCTTTTCTAGCACCCTGTTTATTTATAAATGAGGCTATATTCGTATTATCAATTCAAATTATCAAGGCTTAAAACTTAGGACTAACAAATATTTTTTCACCATTATTTTTATTATCATTCACTTGTAGCCAATAGGTTTTTAAGCAAATCAATAGTGCTTGGGTGCTTGGGAAGGACATACACAACATCTATCTAGGCCTTTTTTTGCTAAAAACACCATGAAAGTCACACATGATGTTAAGTTCTTAATGCTTTAATAGAATGGAAGGCAAACCCAAAATGTAACATCATAAGATCATATAACCAATTTTTAAGTAACATATGATTATTCAATTAAATGTAGTAAGAACTTAACATTGTTTAAATTTTTTAGTGTATATTAGCACTCAAACTCAAATCACATAATAAAACTAGTTACAATAACAACAAGTAAAGACCTTACTTGAGTAGGAAATTCCTTGTCCTCTTGTTAAGCTTACAACCCGGGGGCCTTCTTTACTTGTGAAGAATGTCCAAATTAGCTCCACCAAAGCACTTCTATTAGTCAATATTATTATGTTAAAAGCCCAATGAAATGCATACATAAGCACATATTAGCTCAAAGTTAAAGGGACTCAACCTGACTTGACCTATAATGTTAGATTGGCACATGAGTTGATCCTAAACCTGGACTTGCTAGGTTACATTTTGTGTTGAGAATTCAAACTCAACTAATTAGGTTTCATTAGTTACTAGAGTAGGAAAGTAACTAGGTTACTTTCACAAGGTTGAATTACTTTCTTTATTTATATTACTTTGGTTATTTGTGGTTTGGTATTTTAGTTAAATACCTTGGTGTTGATGGTTTGGTTCTCTTTTCTTCATTACACAAGTTTGTGTATTTCATGTGACAAGAACCTTGAGGAGTTCTTGATGTTATGTTTTGTGTTGTGAGCATCATGTTGTAGTTTCCTTTCAATAAAGATTTATGTTTGCACTTGAATAGATCTCCTATTTGTTAACATGGTATTACAGCTTAGGTTGTTGAATGAGAAAGTTCAAAGAGATCTACAGCTAGAAAGTCTCTAGAACTAGAGCTTGAGAGTTTCTAGTAATATCATAGGAGTTTGTCAAGTGCAAAAGATAAACATGGAAAGGAAAGAATGTGAAAAGAAAGAAAAGAAAAGAAACAAGGTGAGAGGAGATTAACATATCAAGGTTGTGGAAGTCACATCTTTAAATCTAGATCTAGATCTACTGTGAAAAGATCTTGGAGTGAAATTTGAAGAGATTATAGAAGACTATAAGACGCTTTTATTATCAAATTTTCAAAAGAAAAGGATATGTTTTGTGAGAGTTATGGGCCTTTGAAGACTCTGTGCCAGATTTGGTTTTTTGGTGATATCTCCTTTGTTCGAGATTTTTTGGATCTGAAGCTTTGGGATTGTATAGATCTAGATCATAAAGGAATATATATGTGAGAGAAATTTCATGTCATTTGGATTTATATTGAGAAAGATCCAAACATCTAAAGTTTTAGTTTCAGTTTTGAAGTCAATTCTTTTTGAAAGTGACAACTCTTTATGGTCATCATCAATAAAGCTAAAATTTTGACAAGATATAGAAAACATATATCTAATGTGTCTCCCAAAATCTCAAGGAGTTTGGAGTTGCTGAAAGAAAGTTGTAAGTCATTTTGTGTTCAGGTCCCAGTTTGAGGTGACTTCAAGGAAGTAGCAAGATCTCTCATTTTATGAAGTTAAATGAGCAAAAATTCTGACACAAGGTAGTAAACATAGTTTTTCATGTTTCACCAAAATTTCAGATCGATCCAAGGTCATATGTGAGCGGTGTCGCTTTGCAAAGTTGTTATGACGGAAGTTTGTTTTGAGAAGACATCAAAACAATTTTTTGAAGTGGAGCAAATACAACTTGGGAGAACTTGAAGGAGGGAGTTTGAAGATTGGGAAGCGCAAATACATGATCAAAACCTTCATATAAAAGTGTGGTATGTAATCATGTATTTAATACCATATTAAATATTATACGAGATATATACATATACATAAAACCTATGTATAGTATATAATTTCGTATAATACTCAAGACATACATACATATGTAAGGTCCATCTTGTTCAACCCTAACCCTAACCCTAATCCTATAAACCTAAGGAAGGAAAGCCCTAATCCTAATCCTAAAAACCCAAGGAAGGAATTAAAATCATTTGTGAAACCCCAAGAAGACATTGAGTGTTGCCTTAAAAGATGGCCGACAATCTTTTTCAAATTGCAATTGAGAAATTAGATAAGAACAATTTCCAAGTGTGTAAATTTAGGATTATGAATTTCTTGATGGGGAAAGGCTACTGGGAATTCATAACTGGCGATGAGAAAGAACCTCCTCTCCAAGAAAACCCCACACAACAACAAATTTAAGCCAATAAAACTTGGCATGAAAAAGCAAGGAAAGTCTTGTATTGGCTTTCTATGAGTGTGTTTGATTCCATGATTGTGCATATTCAAGATGCAAAATCACCCAAGCAAGCTTGGGATACATTGGTGAAGATGTATAGCACCAATACATAAGCCCGCAAAATGCAGCTCAAACAAGAGTTGCATAATCTACAGAAAAATAAGATGAACATCAGTGACTATTCTACAAAGGTGAAAAACCTTGCATATGTTCTTGCATCTATAGGAGCCCCTGTAGATGATGAAGATTTAATGGCCATCACCTTGAATGGACTTGGAAAAGACTATAGCTAATTTCGTACTTCAATTGCAATTTGAAAAACATTTTTTGATTTCCAAGACTTAATAACATTACTTATAAGTGAAGAGATGAGAATTGTTAGTACTTCATCCAATGGAGGATCACAAGAAAGTGCTTTCTATTCAAATACTAATAGAAGTAGGGGTTGAGGCGGTAAAACTTCATTTCGAGGTCGACACGAAAGTTCGCATGGTGGACATCATCAACATGAAGGTCAAGCTCATGGAGGTGGACGAGGAAACTTTGGAGGAAGAGGAAGTTGAGGAAGTCATGGCGGTCATGGTGGAAGTCATCAAGGTCAACAACCAAATAGCGATTCAAATTGCTACTATTGCGAAAAACCTGGGCACATGGCGAAGAATTGTTATCAAAGGGAACATGATGCACGAAATGGAAAGCTGCAATAAAGGAATTATGCATCAACTAGCAATCAAAGTGATGAGCAATTGTTTGTGATGTAGCACATGGAAAATTCAATGATAAGAGGTGTATCAGACAACAATGTCTGGTATGTGGATTCTAGAGCTTCAAACCACATGACTAATCATGGAGAATGGTTTAAATACACAAAGGATTTGAAGACACTAGGGTTTGTGGAAACTGGTGATGATACTACACATCCCATCACACAAATTAGCAAGGTGCCATTGTCCATGCAAGATGGGCAAACAAAGTATTTAAAATATGTACTTCATGTTCCAACCATAACAAAAAATTTGGTCTTCATAGGCCAAATGGTGAAACAAAGTTTATAGGTGACATTCAACCCAAATGGATGTTATGTGGAAGACAAGAAGAACCAAGGCAAATTGATTGCAAAAGGGGAAAGGAATGGACGAATTTTCACCTTGGATGTGAACATGCCTGAGGTGAATTCCATGTTATTCACACATGGAAAAAGAGTTGGAGACATTGGAATTTGGCACAAGCAGGTTGGCCATGTTAATCTCCAACATCTTAAACTAATGGAGAAACAAAATCTTGTTGGAGGCCTTCCCAAATTTGGAACAGAAGAGGTGATGTCAGAAGTTTGTGAAGCATGTTAATTGGGGAAGCAAGCTAAGCATCCATTCCCAACACAAACAACTCATGTAAGTTCCAAACCTTTGGAAATGATCCACTCAGATGTGTGGACCACGAAGACAGAATCCATTGGAGGATGCAAGTATTACGTGAGTTTCATTGATGACCACATAAGGAAGGTGTGGGTCTATTTCATGAAACACAAAGGTGAAGTGTTTCAACATTTTTTGAATTTCAAAGCAATGGTGGAGAAGGAGAAGGGTGTGAGCATCGAGTGCCTAAGGTCCGATGGAGGGGGAGAGTATTTTTCAAATGAATTCAATGAGTACTTGAAGGAGCATGGAATTCAAAGGAAATACTCATGTAGTTATTCCCCACAATAGAATGGAGTTGCTGAAAGGAAAAACAGGCACATTGCAGAAATAGCACGTGCCATGTTGAATGAGAAGAATTTGCCAAATTACTTTTGGGCTGAAACGGTTGCAACTGCAGTCTATATCATGAATCGAACACCCATAGTAGCACTTCATGGCATGACACTTGAAGAAAAGTCACAGGTAACAAACTCGAGGTTTCACACCTTAGAGTGTTTGGTTGCATTGCATACGTGCATGTTCGTGACGAGAAGAGATCAAAACTAGACCCAAAAGCTGAGAAATGTATCTTCATTGGATATTCCTTAGAACAAAAAGGATATAGATGCTTCAATCCTTCCACTCGGAAGTTGTAAGTGAGTGAAGATGTTGTGTTTGATGAGATGGTTAACTGGTACTCACCACTGAAGGTAGCAGAAGATGGAGAGGCTAGAAATGGTGATGTTTCATCAAATGTGGAACAAGAATCACAATTAATCAGTGGACCACAAGAGTCTTCAATTAGTGGGTCCAGTAGCACTCCATGGAAAGGAAGATTAAGATCTTCAAACATTGTACATGGTAGTTCTCAAACATCATTTAGAAATTTTCATGTAGATGATGAGTCAAGTGATTCAGAGAAGAGTGTGGGTGAAGAATCAAGAATCCTTTCAGTTATTATTCTTGGAGCTCGGATGGCCAAGAAAGTTTTGAAAGCACCTGACAACAACAGTGGAGTACGAAGATTCACACGAGTCAAGTACCCTATACAAAGACTCACCTTTTATGGTTTTGTAGCTCATCATTACGCATACATGGTGAAAGTTATACAAGAGGTTGAACCCACTTGTTTTGAACAAGTAGTTGGAAACCCTAAATGGGACAATGCCATGGATGAAGAGATGGCGACTTTGGATGCTAATGCTACTTGGGAATTGGTAGCTTTACCAAAGGATAAGAAACCAATTGGGTGCAAATGGGTGTACAAAGTCAAACACAATGCAGATGGATTTGTGAGCAGATACAAAGCAAGATTGGTTGCCAAAGGTTATGCCCAAACTTATGGCATAGATTATGAGGAGACCTATAGTCTAGTTGCCAAAATGACAACTGTAAGAGCAATCATTGTTATGATAACGACAAAAGGATGGTCTTTACATCAAATGGATGTAAAGAATGTTTTTCTTCATGGAGATTTACATGAAAAAATGTACATGGAACAGCCACCAGGTTATGTGGACCAAACACATCCTAATTTGTAGGTTGAAGAAAGTTTTGTACAGCTTGAAGCAAGCACTTAGAGCTTGGTCAGACAAGATAGGTTAATGTTTTGTCACAAGTGGATTTCAAACATCAAATGCAGATTTTTCACTATATGTGAAAAAAACAGATCATGGGATTGTAATCATAGTCATCTATGTTGATGACTTGATTATCACAGGAGATAGTGATGTAAACATCTTTGATTTGAAGAAGCTTTTGAAGCAAAAATTTGAGATGAAGGATTTGGGAGAGTTGCGTTACTTCCTCGGCATTGAGGTAATCCAGTCCCTTAAAGGGAAATGGTTATTACAAAGGCAATATGCCTTTGAACAAATTGACCGAATATGGATGACATGTTGCAAACCCATTTCAATTCCATTGGAGCAAAATGTGAAGTTAAGTGCAGATGAAGGAGACCAGGTGGAGGATACCACTATGTATAGATGCATAGTGGGGAGTTTGATCTACATGACCATCACAAGGCCAGATTTGAGTTATGCAGTTGGAGTGATGAGTCAATTCATGCAAACACCATGAAAGCCACATTTGGATGCAATGAGGCGCATACTGAGGTACATAAAACATACATTATAATGTGGAATTTTTTATGAAGCCGAGAACCAATTATAAGTACATGGATACACGGATGCTGATTGGGTTAGCAATGTTTTAGATAAAAGATCGACCAGTGGTTTCATGTTTTCTTTTGGAAGTGGTGTTGTTAGTTAGAGCAGTAAGAAACAACCAATAGTTGCACTATCAAGCATGGAGGCAGAATACAAAGGTGCATCAATTGCTGCATGTGAAGTAGTTTGGTTACAAAAATTACTATCAGATTTGGGACAGTTAGTGGATGCTCCTATTGTCATTTATTGTGATAACATCAGTAGCATACTACTTGCTAACAACCCGATCTATCATGCTAGGACAAACCACATTGAAGTGCACTACCACTTTATTAGAGAAAAAGTTCTAGCAAAAGAAATTGACCTTATTCATGTCAATACGAAGATCAAGTTGCTAACATTTTCACAAAGGCTTTAGGTACAAACAAGCTAAGGAAGTTTTAAAAAATGCTTGGTGTACTAGAAGTGGATTTGAGCTTGAGGGGGAGTGTTGAGAATTCAAGCTCAACTAGTTAGGTTTCATTAGTTACTAGAGTAGGAAAGTAACTAGGTTACTTTCACAAGGTTGAATTACTTTCTTTACTTATATTAGTTTGGTTATTTGTGGTTTGGTTTTTTAGTTAAATACCTTGGTGTTGATGGT
>Ga0209611_10004739_pt1 | contig 23142 bp, 20 predicted proteins | sample S1TSphgellanicum_3_FD_187693 | JGI IMG/M metagenome (GOLD analysis project Ga0209611, IMG submission 187693) | Host-associated microbial communities from peat moss isolated from Minnesota, USA - S1T2_Fc - Sphagnum magellanicum MG (SPAdes) (version 2) | ecosystem: Host-associated > Plants > Peat... | reverse complement strand
AAACAAAAAGAAAAAAAAAAAAAAAAAAGACAGAACAGAACAAAGAATTTCCGAAAATTACCACTGCGGGGCGATCAGGATGCGCCGTGTCCGCAATCAGGTACGTATAGGTCGACGATTCCTTCTCGAAAAGCTGCCTGAACAAGAGAACCGGACGCGTGGTGACAGCATTGTCCCCAGGCATGGCTGCAACCGCAGACGCTTCCAATCTCACAGCCGGCAGAACACGATGCAACTTGATCGGATTCACAAACCACGAAGAGCCGAGAACTTGCATATAGAAAAAAAACAAAAGCACAAAACCGACGTCCACCGTCCTTCTCTCTGCTCCTCCTGCGTGATATTTCTGTTCTCGGCTCTGTCAAGAACTCTCTTCTATCTATATCTCTCTCTTTCTCTCCGTCTCCGTCCGTCCGTTTTTACTCTTACAGGCTTTCACTTCTCAACATAATCAAGAAATCTCTCCGTATATATCTAACTATCAATCTGTCTGCGCGTCTGTCTTTCCTCTTGCAGCTTCTCACTTGAGAATATTGTCAAGAACTCTTTATCTAACGATCAATCTCTCTCTCTCACTGTCTGTGCGAGTGTCTTTACTCTTAACAACATAATCAAGAGCTCTCTATCTATCTAACTATGAATATGTGTGTCTTACTGTCTGCGCATGTGTCTTACTCTTGTAGCCTTCTCACTTGACAGCCTAAAGCCAAAGTTTTTGGACAAAACGTGCGGCGGTGATGGACCAATGCAAATGGAGTTGCCGCGTCTTCGGGGCAGAGCGTGACACTTTTGTTCGATGCAAACGAATCCCGACGGGCCGACCATCGATAGTCACGTAGAGAGAGAGAGAGGTATGCGAAAGAAGCTACAATAACGCAATCGAGAGTGCCGATTTTGATCTCCTCTTCATTGCTGGGTTACTAAATGCGGCAAACAACGTTTTCCGCGCACGGATTTCCTTCGACAAGGCGCCAGGCAGCAAGGGACGGACTGGGGAGTGAGCGAGCAAGTGACAACAGCCAAGGAAGTAGTGGCTTTGGTGGGATCGCTCCTTCGGGCAGAAAGTATATACTGCCCCAAAACAAGAGTTGTGGATGAAACCCTAAAAAGAACGAATGAGAAACACTCGCTGGTAGCAGCAATGAGGGACGGGAATCGTGGGTTGGCTTTGTTGGCCTTGCCTACCAAGGCAAGGATATTGTGTTTATATTCACCATAGGAGGAGGGCATTCCCAAAAGAAGGGGCCATGGGAGGAGGTAGGGTAAGGCCCTAGGACGAGGGCCTTGTCAAAAGAAGGGGCCATGGGAGGAGGTAGGGTAAAGACCTAGGACGAGGGCCTTCCCAAAAGAAGGGCCCTAGGAATTTTTTTGCAGGTGTTTTTATAGGTGTGGAAACTTGCTGACTAGAACAAATACTACACTTCATCTTAGCCAAAAGGCCAAGCAAGGCGATGCTGAGTAGACGACACGTGCCCAACAACAAAGCCCAACTTTAAATAGCTTTTTCTAGTGTCAGTATTATCCTATTTGCAGTGTTTCTTTTATTGGCAAATTTTCGTAATATGGCCCAAAAAAAAGAAAAAAGAGAAAGGAATATGTTAGTGTATCTTTATTTTTTAATTGCCCATAATTTGAGAAATCTTCATCACTTTTCCACAAAACTTATTAATTTGGGGCAATATTTTGCCATTGTTTTATAGTTTGGAGAATCTTCTAAAAACATCATGTCACCTTTAAATGCTAAATCTTCTTGGGGATTTTCACCAATTGAAAATTGATGTTATCTTAGAAAATTGAAACCAAAAAAACAATTAAATTTTTTTTTAAAATTAAAAAATATATATATTGAGTTGCATGGAGAAGAGAAAAACAAAACAAAACAAAGAGATTCATTCCAAAATTGATTTGAGGATTAGATATAGTGGTATTTTTGTGGCAAATTTTTGCATGCTAGCAAGGGGAAAAAAAAAGTTAAAATGGGAATATTTTGTCACAAATTCCCTGATTTTTAAAAACAAAATTCACCAACTTTTCAAGGAAAGACAATTTTGAGAGAAAATTTTGCCACATTTTGATTGAGTTCCTAGTGTGAGGGTAGTATTTCATTAGTTTTCTATTGCTTGAGTAGCTTTATAGAAACCCATCTTTAGGTCATGCTAAATCTTTCTTGGGATGCTCGCAACATTTCATCAACTCACAATTTTGGATTATTAACCTAACATTCTGGGCCACTTAAAATAAAATTTTCATCCCTTGGAAACCACCTTCTAGTAGTGGCAACTAGTCCTTGCCATTCACTATGAAGGTGAGAGTTTGAGAGTTTGTAAGTGACATTAATTAACAAGATTTTGTTCACATTAATTTTGTAATGTATGTTTTGGATTTGGAAAAATTGAAACAACAATTGTTTGGTTACTTGGAAAAAAAAATTGTGACATTTTTCTTTACAATAACATTCATATTTGTTTTTTCATCTTTTGTATATTTGAATTTAAGGTGTTGGTAAAATGTGTAATGATGAAGGTGTTCTTACATTGCTTAACATTCCAAATTTTATGATTTTATTACGTGATGCAAGGGGAGAAATTTAATTATTGGACATTCTCAAGGGATGGAAAGCTACATTTTTATTTGTTAATTCCACTAAAAGTAAACATTTCGTAACTTATTATCCCATACTTTTAGAACATACATCTAATGTTTTATAATCAATCTTTGAAGGGGCCTATTCAAAGGTTGGGGTTTTAAAAAGAGGAAAATGGACTCCAAGACTTTTATAGGGCTACTTTTTGCAAATAACATTTACTTGAAACAAATTTAAATGAGAAAAATTGAATAGTCTAATTTAAGATAATTCATATGACAATGATGAATTTTCACATGCATACATAATTGTGTATCATTATTTTTGTTTATAACCAAAAACAAAAAAAAAAGGAAATCCCAAAATGAGTTTCAATGAATAACCAAACATGTTTTTTGGCAAAATTATTTTCTACACATGTGACCTACACCTAAAGTTGAACATTTTGAACCCATGGAAGATTTTTTTGCTAAATGGTTAAAAAATGAATCCTTTGTCTTGTAGCCTTTTCTTTCAAAATTTCAAGACTTTAAAATTTTTGTATGATTTGATTTTTTCATCAAGTTCACCCAATGAACATGTACTTTCATAGAAGGGGACATGTTTATATTATACATTTTTTTTGAAATTGTATGTATGATTTTATGCATTCTTTTATTATTATTATTATTTAAAAGTGTAATTTAGACACTTGATATATTTTGTTTAAATAATTCAAAATGACATTTACATAACATCCAAATTATTTTAAAATATTTTCATTAATTTAACAAGACATCATTTTATCTATTGGCATATAACAATTCACTATAAATACCATAATGTAACATAAATAATAATTTAAAATTATCCTTTACAATCCTTTTTAAATAGGTCATTCCTTTTTGGTACCCCAATCATGAATATAACCAGAATACAAAAAAAGGAATCGAAATTAATAATTAAAACTAAGGATCTAATTATTTTGATGTTAAACTTTTGTGATAATTAACTTGCATTTCTATTGGAAAAGGAATAAGGCTATTGGTGTGTAGGATTTCAATGATTGGAGTAAAGTGGGTTACAAAAAGTTTTCATTTAGTTAAATAAATCTTGTCCTTTGCAATCAAAAAATTAATGACTAGATGTCTTGAAGAATTATATCATTGAAGTAGTCATAGGATATTATTTCAAATTCTATGTGTAAAATGTTTTAGTCATAAATTAGTGGTGCATTTGACTAGTAGATGATGACTGGTAATAAAAAGGATGATGTTTTTTTTCATTCTAAATTTTCATCCATATGGATCCACGATTGATGACAAAGTGACATGAATGTCCAAAATATCATTTGAAAATGTGACCATGATAAAATCATTTAAAATATAATTAAAAAATGAATATGCAAATAATGTGGATAAAATGATGTGTCATTACATTGACAACATGGTCATAAAATTATTTTATAATGATTATCAATCATTTAATATGAATATTAACAAACATAAGGAACTATGACATATAAAGAGCTAATTTATATATTTATATATATATATATATCTATAGGTAATATAAAAAAATTATTACATTTTTCTTAAATACATTTGATACATGATCCATTTAAAAATATTCCATGTGAATAAATAATTTTTATATTTTAATTTTTAAAAATTAATTAAAATATTTAGAGTAAGTTTATATACCATACTTAATAGGATATATATATGACTTAAAATTAATTTATAAATATTTTAGATGGATAAATTATATGGATTCATATGTATAAATTAAAAATTATTAGTAAAATTATGATATATTGGGAAAAAAATTATAGAATATAAATTCCTAAACCAAATGAAAGTGTAAATATGAAAAATATATTTTATTTACTATTGTATTACTCACAAAGGTTTTTCCCATTTAGAAATCATGTGTTTGAATTTATTTTCCCCCAAAAACTGGTCATTGAAATGTTATTCAATAACAAAATTCAAATACATATTTTTGAATTGAATTGATTTTTTAAAAAACATACACATTTAATTGTGTAAATTATTGTAGGAATTTTATGAATAAAGTTTCAATTTCTTCATTTGGACAAATTATCAATAAGATATGAATTATCAAATTTAAGGTTTTGTGTAATGTTTAAAGGAAGTATGGTCTAAATATTATAAAAAAAATTATATACACAAAAAAGTGAGGTGGCTTGGTTGTAAAGTAGTTGAATTCCATCCTTGGGATCTAAAGATTAAATTTCACAAATGACATTTGTTGTGGTCAATGATGAAATATTGATTGAATATTCTTATTTACTTAATCTACCTAGGTTAAATGCTTACCTAAATAAATTAGGTGGTCTATTTAGTCATTAAAATTAGGTTTTTAATTTAACTTAAATGATGACACATGTCAACAATTGATGAGAAAAAAAAATGAAATTAAAAAATAAAAATAAAAATAAATCCTATTATTTATATTACATATAATAAATTTATGATAATAAATATTATAGTTTAAAAATTTAATGTTGCCCAAGTTTTTTGGCATGTTGGAATAAAGGTGGACCAAATTGGTCTACCCTAATGTCTATGTGTTCAAGTTGTTTTAAAGTTACAATGTTTAATGAATGCTTTTAACGACTTACAACATTAGGACAAATTTTGATTCAAAAACATGAAAGCCAAAGCACTTGCTACACTTAGTTTGGCTCCTATTATCATGCTTACATGCTTCACCTTGGAACTAGGTTAGAGATTTAAATCAAAAGTTTGTTATTAAAACTTCATGTTAAGCTTCATAATGAGAGTTTCATAATGAGATCTTCATTAACAAGGAAAAATTAAGGCACTTCATTTTAGAACTTCATGTTGCACATTCATTAAAAACAAAGCACTAGGGCTTGGGAACTTTCAAAGATAGTTTTTTGTTGGGCTTCATATTGGGGGGAGAGTTGGACAATTCAACAAGTTATTTTTCTCAAATTTAATGACCCCATCAATAGAATTTGGACGAATGAACATCTTGTGGTATATGTTGAGCCATTGTAAAAGTTGCTTTAACAAGCAATATTTTGGTGATGGACCTTTTTCAACATAATGACACCTTTCAACTTTGCCAACTAAATGTCAATAAAGTTCTTTAAGGTACATGTATAGGTGGTTACTTTGATGACCATTATAACCAAAGTGACTCAATCATTCAAAACACTTTGAAGCTTTAATCTTGAGCACATACAACATTTTTCATTGATCACTTCACGCCCATGACCCTTATCATAATTTGGCTTGTTCTAACAAGTGACATTTCACATGTCTTAATGGTGATTTGAATCCACAACCACAATTGGTCAAAAACCTTGACTTGGGTTATTGGAATTTGGATTGATATTGCAGCAAAAACAGAAATGATGCAAAATCTTGGAAATAACATAATTAGATTAGATTTATAAAATGTTCAAAAAGGAGAAAAAAGATTTTGTAACAAGGGAAATAAGTAGAGGCAACCCAATGAAGGGTCTTCATAATACATTTTGTTAGTCCACATGCTTTCATTATGGGAAAGAAAACTTCATTAAAAAAAACATTTTTGTCATATAATTCTTTTCTTTTCAACAAGACAAGAGTTCCAACTATTTGGTTTCTCACATCTAAGTATATGACATTTAGTATAGCAATTAAGAAAATCGAAGCCTTCACTTAAAAACAAGCTCACAAATCCCTGTACATTTGGAATTCAAATGTTAGAAACCCTAAACCTATGGACATTAAAAACCCTCAGTAATCAGACCCTTGAAACTTTTCCTTGTTCTAGGTGCATTACTTTGGACTCTAACCCATGCAACTTACCACACAATAGACACCAAATTCCAGTTCCAATTCCCAAAACACCACATCTTTTCATTTTGTAAGAGGAATAATTCTTATATCATGTGTTAAATTGAGATGTTTTGATAAGAGATTTTCCAATGTTTCATGTCATGTTTGTTGGTGCTGAATTGGTTTTCATAGTGCTTCATCTTTTAGGTGCAGGTTGTAGGTCACATAATCTTGGTATGATTACAAGAAATTGAATGACAAAAGGGGGTTTATTCATTTGCATCTAATCCTGGAAGCACCCCAAATGAAGTAGACAAGCGTTAGGTTTTTTTTGTTTTGGTGTTCTTTGGCATTTCATTTAGAATTGAACAATACAAAGTTCTTGGGTAATTGTAACTTTGATATGCACTCAAAATCAAGTCCACACTTGTTTATGTTACCGGTCACATTCCTTGAATCCTCACACAAACTTCCAACATCTCCCAAACTTACTTATGTGGAACAAAAATCCAATGTAAAATTGTCATTGGTAATCAATTTCAAAATGAATTGGGTCTCTGCCTATGCTGAGAAGTTGAGATTATTAGATGTGTTTGCTGCAATTTAACCATTACCATCCATCATCAACAACAACGTATCATGCTCTTTTAATGTGTCAAGTATTATTATTGCAAAATATTAGTTTTCTATTGTTATTATTTGTCGATGGAACCCAATTCAACATGTACCACATGACAAATGTCTCAAGCATTTATTACAGAATATTAGTTTTCAATAGTTTTTTTCTCTAGTCTTTGCTAGTCATTATTTGTTGTTGGAACCCATTTCAGTGTGCAGTAGTGCATGACAAAGTCTATGTAGGACATCTTGTCAAATAGAGTTTTTTGTTTCATGATTTTTGTTACATGATCTATCGGGGTCCTATCAGTCCATGAATGTTTCAATAGTCAATTGTGTAAGTGGCTCTAAGGTCTTGCAATCTATAAATAATTGAGGGATCTTCTTTGTGTTCCGGGCTTGAAGCTGCCTCTGCCACCTTCTCAACACTTAGTGCAACGTTCATGCAGTGAGACCAGGCACAACTAGCCAGATGCTCAAAGAGGCATTGCACCTTGACCCGCATCCTCTCCCCCATCAGCCTGACAGCAAGAGGGAACCGTCCACACTTGGGCAATGCCTCCAGTAGCGATATCACCCATTCCACATCTACTTGACCTGACAACATATCCCTTGTTTTTGCTCTTGATGAGACTGATTCGGTGGTTGGATGCGAAGAAGACTTTTCTTCTAATGAGAAGAAAATTAAGATCGTCTCAAGAATGTCTGCCATCAAGTAGGGTGGTATTTCCACCTTGAAGATCTCTGGCAGCTCAAATGGTGCAGCAGTTCTAGTCAAGAACTCCAGTTTTGTGAATGGGTTGTCTATCCCAAGCTTTCTCCACTCCTTCAAAAAGGCGTCTGCTGTATATTTGGTGCATTGTTCATCCTTTGTCACACTGTGTTCCATGAAGTATTCAGCATCAATTTTGGAGGAGGTCTCCTCACATGGTAAGGGAGGTTGAGTGCCTGAAGCATTGAAAGACCATGCAGGTGCCATGCTTTGGCAGGACTCATGATCATCCTCCTGTCCAGGTTTGTGGCGTTCGATTGGTTTCAGATGTGCCACAGAGACCTAAGTTCATTTGAGAAAGAGTTCAAGATAGTTTTTCCACTGCAATTGTTGAACTGATGTTTCTTCCAACGCTTGTATTTTTCTAAGACCCAGTATTATGACTCAATTTGTCACACGTCAATGGGGCAATTGGATTGATTCTTTGAATCCTCAACTCTTTTCATTCTCACAGTTTCAAATAGAGTTTCTTAAAAAAGGCCCTTTCAGAAGTCAAAAAACAGTCGGGAACTTTTGTTGTGAGACTCTATTGGAGATTAGGGATGAGGAGAAATACCAGATTGGCAAAAGTTGGATAATCAACATTCTGGGCAACTGCTCTCTTCTTTGCACTATCAACAACATCATGCTTCCAGTCATCATAAATGGCATTGCAAAGCTCCTTGCTGTGCTTCCAGTTCCTTCCACCCACCACCTGCTCCTCCATCCTATTCCTCCTCCTTTCCAATGTCACACCAGTTTTCAAGCAAAATAAGATACAGGAAGTTTCAGGGAGGGGATGAGTGATGAAAAAGGAGAGGAGGTAAAAGCTCAAGATACAGAAATGACAGCAAAGATAATAAGGTACATTTCAGTTATGGCCAACACCAGTCCAATAACCCTTGCATTTTGAGGCTCCTTCCTACCCACCACCCATGTTCAGGCATCTTGACAAACCCACCACAGGTCGGAATACAAGCAAAACATGTAGCCCAAGGTCACAGCTAGCTAGCTTACAAGTGGTTGTGGGTTCAAAGCCAAGAGGTCATATTCTAGCTCTTACTAGCCAATGCAGGAACTAATTCAGGAATTAGATCAGAGAGTGGCTATAGATCACCAAGGCAAGAGGTAGGTACCTAGCTGGTATTGTCAAATACCTTCCATGACATGTGAGCAATCTATGTTCAGTGCCTTTAGAAACAACAAGACTACATTGATGTGTATTGCCTGTCACCAGAAAGGAGATGGTTCCACCAGCTACAACAATTCACTCTAGCACAGTTCACACATGCAACCACTCTGAGTTGCAGCGCCTGATTTACCCATCATACAATCTTCAGCATTTGATATGTAACAGCTCTCCACTTCTTGGCAAATTAAGCATTGCAAGATATGCATGACCTGTGTATCTAGAGGCATCACTCACTGAGTGCCAAATTATCTAGTTTGCTTCACAAGTTACCATTGACTTGCAAGAGCCTTCTTGAAACATGCTTTCATTCTGTTGACTGAAAACTGTATATTCACATTTTGCAAACTAAGTCAAATAAATGAAACATCACCCAAATAAGTACACTACAAATCCCTCAGTAGCACTGGGAACAAGCCTGTAATTTCTCTTTCAAAACCTTGGCAAAGGGTCAAGGCCTCATTAGTCATGAGACAAATTGGCAACAGAACTGTAGCTATCATCAGCTGATACAATTCTTACGGCCACAATACATGGTTAGCACACTCATGCTGATTGCATTTCATTTTCCTCCTAACCCTTCTTCATCTCCTACTGCACAGTCTATGTTTTTTTCTTGCACAGCATCACAAAGGCCCACCCCCCTGCCTCCTTCCAGATCACAATGCAGATTGTCAGGTGGACAATGTGGAAGTTGTTGCAGAAAAAGTGCCCACACATCCACTGCATCCTTGATTGCACCCCCCCCCACATTGTGCAAAAGCCAATCCCAGCAATATCACACAAGGAAAAAAAGGAACACGATCCTCCATCTGCATTTGGAAAGCATGTGAGCTGCATTACCGCTCGCTGAAGGGTGCTTGCATCAGTTCAAATGCTTTGTCTAAAAGCTGCAGCCATATTACCAAGAAGCAGATTACACAATAAGTCACAAATTGTCCAAAGTTCATACCATCACATATGGCATAACAAATCAACAAATCTCCCAAATGCAGATCTTGACACCAAATGTTGGCCAACTGATCAGTCGTATGTGCATGTGGTTGCTGCAGTAGAATACACCAAAAGGTGAATGCAAAAGAGGCAGAAAAGAGGCAAACAAGAGGAGGAGGAGGGGATAAGAGTACCTTGCCGACAGTCTTGAGCTCACGGCCAATTGGCTCTAAAGCTTTGAAGCTGATGACATTGTGAAAAGGGAAGGGCCAGAACTGCATACAGAGAGAAACCCAACAAGATGTTGTCCATGATGGAGTAAGATTGCAACAAGAAGCAATCTAAAGTGCATGGACACACACACAAACGGACACAACCACATGCACACACACACATGATAGGAAACATGGAAAAGATTATTGAGAACAGTGCATTTCTAAGGAATTCAGGAGTGTACCTGAAAGCCAAGAAGCCTGATGGGCTTTGGTTGTCCAGGAATGATGCAATCAGGTCCTGCAGGTTCCAGAAAACATTCACGAGCAAGTCCATATCCTATTGGATCTGGATGCTGCAATTCCAATGTCCACAACTGTGTGAGCCAAGCATGCACAGCAGAACAGGGTTTTGCAGAATTGAAAGAGGCCCTCAAAGAAGACAAACTGTAATCTGCAGCATATACCACAGACAGACACACATACTGATCCTCCTCACAGGATTGATTGTTCTCAAGCTTCTTTGCATCCAATCACAAATGGATAGAAGGGTATTCCTGTGCTGCAACTCTACAAAGAAAAACTGCAATTTTCAACATTCTTGTGGTAGATCTATCCATCTCACAAAGAAAAAACTGCAATTCTTGAGATTCTTGTGGTCAATCTATCTGTCTCACAAAGAAAAACTGCAATTCTTGAGATGGTAGATCTATCTGTCTCAGAAAGAAAGAACTGCAATTCTCGAGATTCTTCTTGTATCAGATCCATCTCAAAGAATGGGCTTTGTGTAATTCCTCAAATCTGTGGAAAACCCTAACTTGCAAGAAAATCTTCTTCAACAACATAGACGGTGATGCTGCAAAGGGATTAATAAAAACCGTGATGGGGTTGGTTGATTGGGGGGTTGCTGTTGCAACAAACAAACAAACAAACAAGCAAGCAAAGAAAGAAAGAAACCCTACCTTCATGATGCTCATGGCATAGCTGAAATTGGGTCCCTGGCGAACTGGAAACACGACACCCTGTGAAATCCTGGGAATGGGTTTCTCTCCCTGCGGTGCTCGCCACGGTGCATCGTCTGCAAACTTGGAGCTCCTTGCCGTCTTCCTCTTGGGAGCCATCACCCCCCCCTCTCTCCCCCCTCTCTCTCTTTCTCTATCTGGCTGCCCTAGAAGCTCCTTCAAATGCACGCACACAGCTTTCCTGTGAGAAAAATCCAGGTGCTCAACACCCTTCCTTCCTTTCTGCAAAACACAAGAGAATGTCGTTGCTGCTGAACTCCAAACTGCAGGCCAAAAACCCAGAAGACGGCACAGGAAGAAGCCTTCGAAAGCACTGAACAAAGAAGCAAAGATAATATTGTTATCGCCGCTCTCTTGAGACTAGGCCCTGTCGTTCTTGTCGTTACCAGATGGATGAATGCCGTCAGGAGCGAGAGCGCGTTCCAGGTGGCCGGAATCCGATAAGATTTGCGGCTCTCGGATCCAATGAACATCAGCCATTGCACCACTTTCTGCTGCTGCGGACCCTAATGGATCGGCAAATCAGAGTGCTGTGTGCGTCGTCGTCGTCGTCGCAGCTCGCGAGCGTGGTTTTTGTTGGTCAGTACCATCATCAGCTTCAGCTGCTGCTGCTGCTGCTATGATGGCCTCATCAGCTTCCCTGCTGCAGCACAAGCTTCATGGTCACACAATTGTGCAGCAGCAGCAGTCTCGAACTCCATGCTGCACAGCAGCGGCGACAAGCAATGCAAGCTTGGAGCAAACAAGTTTTGGGGGAGCAGAATGGGGAAGAAGGTTAAGAGCTCGGAGAACGCTGCAACCTGGGAGTGGAGGAGCAACAAGAAGCGTGCGCAGCATCCGATGCAGTGCGAGAAAAGAGGAGAGTGCTGCAGTCGACAAGAGAGGAGCAGGGATGTCGTGGGTAAGTCCAAACTGGCTGACTTCCATCATGCGAGTCGTCGGGAAGGGAAAAGACGAGTCGGGGATTCCCATTGCGGCGGCTCAGCTGGAGGACGTGCAGGACTTGTTGGGTGGCGCGTTGTTTCTGCCGCTCTTCAAATGGATGATGGAAGAGGGACCTGTGTACAGACTTTCCGCAGGTCCGCGCAATTTCGTGATCGTGGGAGATCCTGCTGTTGCCAAGCATGTGTTGAAGAATTACGGCAAGACTTATGCCAAAGGCTTGGTCGCAGAAGTGGCTGAGTTTCTGTTCGGCTCTGGCTTTGCCATCGCCGAAGGTCAATTGTGGACTGTAAGTGCACCCACCCACTCACACCTCTGTCGGTCTGTCTGTCTGTCTGTGTCTATATCTGTGTGTCTGTGGAATCTGAGTTTGGTTTGGTTGCGAGAATTTCTTTCTTGGGTTTCTGTCCCATTGCTGTAGAATTGGAACAAGACAGTTTGCATCCATCTCAACCACCACCCAAGCTGCTGAAGAATCCACTCCAGGAAACCCTAATGCACACCCAAGCATGCCTGTGGTATATTAGTGCTCTTCAACAGCATGCTCTTGACACTTCTTCTTCTTCTTCCATACCCATGTGCAGTAATGTGGAAGTTGAGGTTCGGATCCTAGAATCCTTTCCACAGCAAAGAGACAATCTTGCTGTAGGCATGGAACCATTGGGTGTCCATACTTATTGGAGAAACTTCCTCTGCAAATATGAAGCTTCAAGAATGGTGATTGATGGCACATGCAGTAGAAGGCAGTGGGGGGTGGGAGGCACCAATTCATGATAAAAATGATGCTGGCCTATCCTCCTCCCTGATGATGTTCCTGATGATCCCTGATGAGCTGCACATCATGATGCCTGAGACTGATGTGCCACATTTGCTCTTTTTGATTGAAATTGGGGTGCTTTACCGAAGTTTTTTCTCTTCTTTCAGATACGTCGACGTGCAGTAGTTCCCTCCCTCCATCGCAAGTACCTTTCAACTATGGTGGACCGCGTCTTCTGCAGATGCTCTGAAAGACTAATTCAGAAGCTTGAGAAAGTGTTGGAGGCAGGAGAGGCTGTGAACATGGAAGCACAATTCTCTCAATTGACATTGGATGTTATTGGGCTCTCAGTCTTTAACTATGACTTCGATTCACTCACCTCTGATAGCCCAGTCATAGAGGCAGTTTATACTGCTCTCAAGGAAACTGAGTCAAGATCCACAGACATATTGCCCTACTGGCAGGTGAGTGAGAAATAGTACCCAAAAGAAACTCGACATATATTTTGCATGACAACAAGCTCAGAGAATATTTTTCCATTTCATGTGTTTGCTCATGAAGCTTACAAGTGCAGAATATTTCCATTTCTTGCATAAATTGCCTCCCTGATGAATCCTGAAGACAGTTGTGCTGTGCCTGAAATTTTTGAGTATGTGTTTTGCACAGGTGCCTCTGTTATGTAAAATTGTACCTCGACAACGGAAGGCTGCCAAAGCTGTAGCCATCATCAGAGAGACAGTTGAGAGGCTGGTTGCTGAATGCAAACAAATGGTGGAAGCTGAAAAGGAGACATTACAAGGAGATGAATATGTGAATGAGTCTGATCCCAGTGTTCTTCGGTTCTTGCTGGCTAGCCGTGAAGAGGTCTCTCCCTCTGTTTAGTCAAACATTACTAAATGGAATTCAAGAGGAGAATGAAGGGTATAAGAAAAATCATGAAAGGCACATCTTTCAGTGTTCATTGTTCAGTGATGATTGTTGCATATGAACTAGAAGTAAGGTTTGCCTTTACTCTTAGTCATCTCAATAAGAAGTAAAACTTGTTGCTGGATAATATCAAAGTTAATGAGATGGAAGGTGGGAATGTGGTGAGGAAGGTCTCTAGTGTGCAGCTGCGAGACGATCTGTTGTCTATGCTGGTTGCAGGGCACGAGACCACAGGCTCTGTATTGACATGGACTGTCTATCTTCTAAGCAAGGTGTGCTTTTGCTCCAGAATTATCAAGCTACTGGGCATAACAGGAGGACACTACATAGGTAGAAAATAGAACTGGATTGGGACAGGACTGAATGCTTCCATCTTGTACTATGTTCCATTGCTCACTTCTGCAGTTAACCACCTCTAGAATACTTCGATCAAATCTAAACAAATCTGTTCCTTACTATTTGCAGCACTATTGACTTTCCCTGTATGCACTTGCAAGTCTTTCCTAAAGGTTCAAGCTGATCGTTTTTTTGTGGGTTTTCTTTCAGAACCCATCAGCATTAACCAAGGTCCAAGAAGAGATTGACAGAGTTTTGGAAGGACGAAAACCCCAGTTTGAAGACATCAAGGATTTGAAGTACTTGACTCGCTGTATTAATGAATCGATGCGACTTTATCCTCACCCACCAGTAAGTTTGGTTGCCTAGATAAAATTTGTAAGCAAGGACTACTAAGCAAAACTAACAAGAATAACATGAACCTTTTAATAATTTCTTCAAACAGGCAATTGGATTATGTTCTTAGTAGTGAATGAAATTGCATTCTTTGCAGGTGTTGTTAAGAAGAGCACAGGAGCCAGATGAATTGCCAGGAGGTTATAAATTGGAAGCAGGCCAGGATGTGATGATATCCGTGTATAATATTCATCATTCTCCCCAGGTATGCTTTCTTCAGAAAATTACTTAATCCTAAGTGGGGAGAACCCACTTTGTCCTCAAAAGATCATATTCTTGTAAACTTTCTCATCTCTTTTGTTTCCTTTTCCTTTCCCCGTTTGCTGTTTTTTTCTTTTCGTTTTCCTCTTGTGTCTGGATTTCCTTGGTTTTCTCCAATCTCTTTTAGGTCTGTTTGGAATGGTTTATTAGGTTTGGGAGAGGGCAGAAGAATTCATTCCAGAGCGGTTTGATTTAGAGGGACCTGTACCCAATGAAACTAACACCGACTTCAAGTAAGTGACAGGAAAACTCATTTTTAAACACTTGGGGTTCTGCTGGTTCATCTGCCTTTCTGCTGGTTTATAACTTTGCTTTGAACTTGCTTTACAACAGGAAAAACTGGATTCAGAAACCAGATTTAGGGTTTAAATCCTCAAGGCATGGTGTCTTAGAAAAATAAGTGCACATTTCTCTTCATTTTCTGTGCTTCATTTCATATCTTTGGTGTAGACCCTCCTTTTATTGCAAAAGCATATGGAAAAATTGTTTAAAAGTGTCACTTGTTATGATTTTTCTGTAGGTACATTCCATTCAGTGGAGGTCCACGGAAGTGTGTGGGGGACCAGTTTGCAATGCTATCAGCGACAGTTGCATTAGCATTGCTGTTGCAGCGTTTTGAGTTCACACTGGTTCCAAACCAGACCATCAGCATGACAACTGGTGCTACCATCCACACAACTACGGTAATATAAGTTCGTTGGGAGTATTGCTTTTTTTTTTTCCCCCATGAACTTTCTTTTATGATTAGGGTTTAAGGTTTAGGGTTTAGGAGAAATTAGGGTTTGAGATTTAGGGCTGTAGGATGATAGGGTTGGGCAAGGTCATTTTCATGTTGCACTGTTTTCACTATTGAAAAGCTTTTGGTGGGGGGCAACAATGGCTGGTGTGATTGATTTGTACCAGGGACTTTTCATGACAATGACTGACCGACAAAGGAAGCAGGTTCCAGAGCTAGTCTTCACTTAGATAGAGCAATAACAAGGTCTTTTTCTTCAATGTTTTGGGGAGAGGGTGGGATGGAGTCAGCTAGTAGCCAAAAAGACTGCAACCAGTGTTCATTTTATGAGCAAAATCTTGTTGAGAAGATTTGTGGAGAAGATTTTTGTGACAAGAAATGGGTTTTTTGGTGAGGAGCTTCCAAATGTTAATAAAATTTCCTAGCTTTTCAGAGCACCTGCAGAAGACACTACCATCATAGAGGCAAGGTACTTGCAGTGTAGGGGAAAGTAAAAACAAAACTAACCTGCCCATCTTCAAAGTCTGAAAGAAAGTCTTTTTTTTAATTTGGGAAGAAAGAAAGAAAGAAAGAAAGAAAGAATCAACACATGGAGTAGCTTAATACTGAAGGTTCTAGTGCTCAAAAGAAATTATGAATCCTACTCTCTCTCTCTCTCTCTCTCTCTCTCTGTGCTTTGAAAGCTTAGGTGGGAAAGCTAAAAAATGAAGTGAAAAAGCTCACCCTCCTCATAAGCTTGTTGTGGCATGAATGAGGATATATATGCTATTGACTAGAAACAAAGTCAATAGTACATAGTAAGAGAATACCCAGCACTCTCAATTCTTGTGATGTTAGTTTTAGTGTTGTCATGGGTTGTGCTTTTCCCTTCTTCAAAGTGTTAATTGTAAGGCTCCAGATTTTCTCTGCTGTCTCATTGATAACTATGTATGCTAGGTAGGGTGCTAATTGTAAGAATGGAGGTGTTTTCTCTGCTGTCTCATAGATAACTATGTCTGCTAGGTAGGATGCCTAAAGCAGAAGCGAAATGGAGAACCTTTTTGAAAGGTGAAAGGGGGTAGGATTTCAGTGAGAGAAAACAGGGATATCTATCACTAGAAAATGAAAATTGATGTGATGAAGTTTGATGAACAAACCTGAGTTTGGAGGCTGTAATTGTTGTCATGATTACACATGTTTACAAAACCCAGGATGCACACACCTCCTGATTTGTGGGTAATCTCCTGCTGAAGAAACAGGTGAGTCCACTGCTTCAACCAAGTATGGCAGACCATTCTTGGCATGTTGTGCAAATCCACCAAGCATCACTGTTAATGTCATTGTTGGCTGATCAAATTTCAGAACAACTATCACGAATGAGCTAGTCACAGATGATGAGAAAGTAGGAGGAAGAAGGGAGAAAGAAAGGTCATGGAACAAAGATTCCATTCTGCATCAAGCTCATCATCAGATGATGGAGATGATGACAATCATAGCTCCATGTATCACTTGGCAGTGGTGGGGCAACATCAAACCACTGAAGCTCTTACAGCTTGGTCAAACTGAGTAGAACTTGCCAAAGGAGTCAAGATGCAAGATTGTTGGGTAACTACACTATAACACAGGATTCATATGTGGGCACCATATACTTGATGTTGATGAAAGCATCATCACCACCATGTTGCTCAAACATCTCTAGTGTTGCTTGAACAAGGTCACCAGTACACATCTTTTTCTGCTGGGCATAGTCAATGTTGTCCCCAATGTTCACGACATTGTTCTTGAAGATAGCCAAGATAGGCAATAGCTGACGATAATAGGGGACCAAGGATTCCCCTATCATCTCTTCAGACTGCACCAACTTCATCAATAGCTGCAAATAGGTTGCAAAAACACACAAGAAACACACTGGTTACATCTTGCAAATTGAGCTAGGTTGCAATAGCTTCTTGAGCATATAGTTCTGGAGCAAAAGATGCATATGCTCCCTTTCCCAGCAGAGATTTGAGTTGAGATGCTCACCATGAGAGTAATGTTGATGACAGAATGATCTCGTGTATTGAGAGCTGCTTTAATGGGGACAATCAACTGGGGAACAACAGGCAAAATCTTTCCCTCCCCAGCCTGCAATTTTTCACCCCAATCGTATCATTGTAACACATCCACTCTTGGCTACATTAGATGAAATCATATGAGACACTGGTTCAAGCTTCTGCTTATAATATGAGCAGAGGTGACTCTTAATTATGAGTCACCTCTGCTCACATCATGCACATCATCTGCTAATCAACATCTACTGAGCCTAAACCATCTTCAGGTATCAGCTACAAGTCCTGAGGCCATTGACCTAGATGAAATCCAAAATGCCTGAATATCTTGAATCAGCATAGGAGAGCTAGCATGAGAGAGGGAAGGTATCAAGCCTTAAGGAGATCTTCAACGCCTCTCACTGCTAGAAATCGGTAGGGCTCTTCCTTTTCACGAATGCCATCAAAGAAGAGAGGCAAGTAATAGTGATAGTCCACCTTTGACACTTCCACCTTCCAGTTGATCTGGTTCTTGGACCCGCTGAACTCAATTGACAATGGTAGATCACCTCTCTCATAGTACTTTCTAAACTGTGAAGTGTACCAACAATGGCTGGTTAAGCAACAAAAGCAGCAAACAAACATCATTTTGCTTCTGGTACAAAAATTGAATACCACATATTGCAGAATTGATATTTTCCCTTGAGATTGAGGGCCAACCAAGAAGTGTGAAACTTACAAGAGAGTTGGGGGGATTGTCCCGTTTCTTGAATGCTCCACCTGCAGGTGGGTGGGGCTTTCTCTGCTTGGAGCAAGGTGGGCAAATCCCTTTCACTATCTTTTCACCATCCCCTTTCTTTGTGTAATTCTTTGGAGTTTTTCTTGCAACTGGATACCTGCAATTAAAGTATGCAGTACCATTTGCCAAGGTAAACCATTTAAGGAACCAAATCAATATTGTTAACTATGATCACATCTGCATCTGCAAGTGATTCTCAAAATGAGAATCAAGAATTGAGATCCACCATAACTGGCTCAAGAGATTTTTAATGAGGCAATTCTTGTCTGATGCTGCTAAGATTAACATCAGATGAGTGCAAAATTTTTCTTGAAGTGCAGTTTGACGTGTGCACTTCCAATGCTCTCAACTATTGGAAATGCTTACTATGCAAAAGAAAATTTGATATCAAGACAAATAGCAAGAGCTGTCACCAGGATGTCACTTCAAGGGCTACTTCTGTTCTGAAATTGGCCCAGATTGATGATATATTGTGATAAATCTTCTGCCCTGTTTTAGTAATAGTTGCCAATCTCTCATCCACCTGTACCACAGTGAAATCCTAGAGTTGTGCTGAGAGACAAAGAAAGCATTGATAGAGGTAGAGATAAGGTACCTCAACTCTGCAGATGGTGACCAATAAGGTAAATCCTTTCCAGTGAGGCTACACCGTTGATGCTTGCCAGCTTGTCGCTTTTCCTGCAAATGCACCACACCACACCTTTAGTAACCCTTTCTTCCAGAATTGCAACCTTCTTTAGTAGCAGCTAGTTATTAAAGCTTGACTCCCTCCAAAGTCTGCCAAAACAAATAGAAAGTAGAGCTCTCTCTTGGAAGCATTCATGTGTGTAATGTTTACAGAAGTTCTTAAATCCAGGAGCAGGGTCCAGAATTTGAGAAATTTACTGAAACAGGAAGTGTCTGCTCAAAGCACGATAGTGATTGTGGGGTTTTAAAAGCAGTTGGTTTTCCTTTGATCTTGGCTTCACAATACTCAAATGTCATTAACGATCCACCAATGTCTTGCAATGCCATCTTGTGCACCCGTCCTCTCTAGCTGTATAGCTTCTGTGATGATGACATTAAGTCAGTGTCAGTGTTTGTGTTTGGAGGCAGGCAGCATTGACAATCAAAAGTCAGAATCAACATTCAGCTGTGCACTAGTGCTCATATGAAAAGAAGCAAGTTTCGAAATCATGATGGCAGAGGAGCTCAATAGGACAGTTGGAATCACACTGTATCTGCTCTCTTATGCAAAACCCAATTTTGACTAAAACTGTATCCTGTTGTTGGCCTCTAGATTTTGAACAACACTCAGATTTCTGTATCCTGGGAAGACGCGAAAGCAGAAGACTGCAAATCCCACTGGCAACAACTTTTACAAGGAAAGTGGGTTCCAGATTGGAATAATTTCATGAATGCACCAATACAATAGCCACGAGAGTGAAGGGAGAAAAACCACTTTACTGGCAGTACAAGTGTTTTGTCAACAGTGCTTGGTTCTTAGTTCGTCACTGCTGCTAGTGAAGAAGCGCTCTCCATGCTATGGTCTTAAGGTCACAAGGCTCTGAAAGCAAAAAACCTGAAAGCAATGTGGATCAAGACAAAACAAGAGGATTCAAGTCGAACAGGAGGCCATCATGTGTGGATATCTATTTTCTGCAGTTATTAGAAAAAAAAGAGATTCAAAAAGCTCATAACTACCTGGCGCCTCTAGGATAACTGTACAAAAGATATGCACAACCAAGCTCAAAGGTATGATGCTTCTGGAAACGAGATCCTGTCCTTCAAGAGCGTTTTAATTTCACGAGACCGATCCACAGACGAAGAAGAAACAACATGACAAGCCCAGGAAAGTGCTTCCAATTTCAGATCCCCAAGAGTTCCTAGTGTGACAAAATACTCCTATCCAGATTTCAGAAAATGAAACGCACGCGGCACACAAGCTTCAAAAACTATTTTGAACCAGCAAATCAAAAGTGGAAGGAGAGCAAGGAATTGCTCACAGTAAAACTCGAAAAATAGAAAAGAACAGCTTACAAGCTGAGATTTATTGTCGGCGAGGAAGTCTAGAGAAAACTGTGTCGATCCTCACTCTGCACAAGCCCTGGAGATGCGAGATAGGCGCTGGAAATATAAGGATTGAATGTCTTTCACCGCATGGCGCACTTTCTGGACATGATCGGCGGAACATTCTAAAAGACACCGAGAGAAGGGAGACATCAGAGCAGCAAGCAAGATAATATGTGAGAAAGAAGGGGAAGAGACATCACGCTGCAGATTCAGCGACGTTTAGCCTCCTCTCTGTAAGAGAAAGAATAGGAAACCGACATGATCGACAGGATAGATTCCACAATGAGCCGATAATGGAGCATGAATTGCAGGACGAGAACAAACTTAAGAGACCAACGACAATAGAAACAGACGTGCTCTTTGAACAGTTCTCTCAAGGGGCCATTTGAATCTCCTACAACACCAAACGCATGCATGTAACGACGACGATAAAGAAACAACAGGAAAGTGATAGGACAAGGGAGAGTAAACAAGAATATCGATCCAACGTCTGCCCCGCATCTTTTTCTTTTCCTATTCGGAAAGCGCTTCAATTCAGCTCGTCTGAACTGGAGAGCAAATTGTGAAGCCGGGAAGTGAGACAGAGACGAGGCATCAACAACAGACTTTTGAGATTTAGAAAGGAGAGGCAGGGAGAGGGGAATGAAAGGGGATACCCTGACGGTTACAGCAAAGGAAGCAGCGTCGATCCTATATTGGTCTCGCATTACGACCCGATCCTCCACCAAACCCCCAGTTTTCAACCGTAGCGAGCTCCAAAAACTCTCGTGTTAACAGGGCCTGCGTCAGAAGAAAGGTTAGAGACCGTTAGACAGCATGCTACACTCATCCATGAGTGCCATGTTCTTCCTCTACCTGTTCCCGTCTTGCAACAGCAAGCAACCTTTGATTTGATCAAAACGCATATGTGCGTGAAAAAGATCAAGAAATTGATGAGACTGGATATATAATAATTGCAAGCTCACGATGCGCACCTACCTATTCGGCGACACATCGCAATTGTCTCGCGCGAGGCCATCGTCGTCGTCAACATCATTGTTCCAATTCGCAAAAGGGTCAAGATCATCATCATCCTCTTCCAAGAAGTCAGTGGAGTGTGGTGAAGAAAACCGTTTTTTTTTTATTTTTTTGGTTTTCTTTCCCATGCAAGCGAGCGACTCACGCGACTCGCGAGAACGAACAAAACACACACACACAAAGCAATTGGGACACACAAAACGAGGTCGCAACGGTCGAAGTCGAAGCAACCTGACCTTTCATCTCCTCGTCTCCTTGTGTAAAGCTCTTGGGTAAGTTAAGTACCGGTTGTCTACGTCGAGTTCCCAAGGCCCCCAGAAGACTGAAAGAACAATATAGGGGTCACCGCCATAGTGATGAGTTCCCAAGCCCAAGAACAGATATACTACTGCATTGTGACGACCGAGTTCCCAATACTGAGAACAATATTACCTCCCATTGTGGTGAGTTTAACATAGCCCCCATAACTATGTAACCAGTGTTGGGTGGGTACCAAACTGTAGTCAAGCATTAACTCGGTTTTCAGCTGGTTCCCACACTAAAATTGATCAGGTATCATTCAGGATGATACCTAAGAGGATACTCAGATGTCAGGGTATGTAATTTGAGATACCTGATTCACAAACAACTAGGTCTTTTTTCTTTAAATTAAAAATTTGATACATGGGTAGGTTATATATATAATCCTCAAGTTCAGTTCTTAAGGCTTTAGGAGTAGGGAGTCTAGGCTTAAATAGAGTGGAGGTAAGGTTGAGGTTTAGGGTGAAGGTTGTGTGTAGGTTTAGGGTGTAAGTTGGAGGTGTTGCTTTTCTTGTGTGAGAGGCAAGATTATAACCCAAGTATGTTGTTTTTGTTGTTCATTGTGTTTTGAAGGTGTTCATCTTGTTTTGTAAAGTGTTTATTGTGTTGTTAAAGCTCATCGTGTTGTTGTTAGTTCTCATCATATTTGTTGATGAATAATTGAGGTACTGGCACTATTGTCGATTTTCATTTTGTTGTTGCTAGTTGCTAAAGTTCATTGTGTAGTTGAAGTTCACCATGTTGTTATTGGTTGCAAGTGATCATCTTGTTTCTTGTTGCTTGTGTTTATTGTGTTATTGCTAGTTGCAAGTGTTCATTGTGTTGTTCTTGGTTCTTGTCATGTTCATTGACAAAAAATTGAGGTATCAACACTATTGTTGGTGTTCATTGTGTTGTTGGTTGTTGGTGTTCATCATGTTGTTGTTCGTGCTAATCATGTTTTTGTAGGCATTCATTGTGTTCATTTTTAAAAAAAAGTCTTACCATTGTTGTTCACGTTCTTGCTAGTTTTCATCATGTTGTTATCGATTGTTGGTGTTCATCATGTTGCTTTTCCCCTTTGTGGTTGGTACTACCTTTACCTTTGAATTACCCTATAAGTTGGAGTTTCATTACAAGTAAAAGGTTAATGGTTGTAAAGCTTTAGCAAAAATAATTGCATTTGTGTGATGTTTGTTTTTTTCCCAACTTGTGTGATTCATGTTCATTTTTTTCTCTTATATAAAAAATAATGTGCTAATAATATGTTTGGATGTGCAAGAATAACTTCCAAATTGAAAACATTGCTTACAACCTTAACTTTTTATTTCTATTGTTAAAGGACATCTTTAAATAGTTTTACATTTGAACACTTGGAACACATTACTTGTGAATCAACTTGTGAATAATTTGTGTCCATTTTCACATTTGCAAAATTGAAAATAATGTAATTGTTTAGTTTTCTCAATCTTGGTCTGTTAACACATCTTGAAAATGAAACAAAAAAATTCAGTTGAAAGATGTGATG
>Ga0209611_10004737_pt1 | contig 23146 bp, 17 predicted proteins | sample S1TSphgellanicum_3_FD_187693 | JGI IMG/M metagenome (GOLD analysis project Ga0209611, IMG submission 187693) | Host-associated microbial communities from peat moss isolated from Minnesota, USA - S1T2_Fc - Sphagnum magellanicum MG (SPAdes) (version 2) | ecosystem: Host-associated > Plants > Peat... | reverse complement strand
GGTCTTGATAATGTATTTGTGCTTCCCAATCTTCAAACTCCTTCCTTCAAGTTCTCCCAAGTTGTATTTGCTCCATTTCAAAACTTTGCTTTGATGTCTTCTCAAAACAAACTTCTGTCACAACAAATTTGCAAAGTTACTCCACACACATATAACCTTGGATCGATCTGAAATTCTGGTGAAACATGAAAAACTATGTCTACTACCTTCCCTCAAAATTTCAGCTCATTTAACTTCATAAAATGAGAGATCTTGCTACTTCCTTGAAGTCACCTCAAACTGGGACCTGAACACAAAATGACTTACAACTCGCTCTCAGCAACTCCAAAATCCTTGAGATTTTGGGAGACACATTAAATATATGTCTTCTATATCTGTTCAAAATTTCATCTTTATTGATGATGACCACAAAGAGATATCATTTTCAAAAGAAACTGACTTCAAAACTAAGACTGAAACTTTAGATGCTTGAAACTCTCTTAATATAAATCCAAATGACATGAAAATTTCTCTCACGTACATATTCCTTTATGATCTATAAGATCCCAAAGCAGTAGATCCAAAAATGCTCAAACAAAAGAGATATGACCAAAAAACCAAATCTGGCACAAAGTCTTCAAAAGCTCATAACTCTCACAAAACAAATCCTTTTCTTTTGAAAATTTGAGAATAGAAGCGTCTTATAGTCTTCTATAATCCCTCCAAGTTTCACTCCAAGATCTTTTCACAATAGGTCTAAATCTAAATTTAAAGATCTGACTTTGACAACTTTGATATGTTGATCTCCTTTCACCTCTTTTCTTTTCTTTTCTTTCTCTTCACAATCTTTCCTTTCCTCGTTTCTCTTTTGCACTTGACAAAATCCTATGATATTACTAGAGACTCTCAAGCTCTAGTTCTAGAGACTTTCTAACTCTAAATATCTTTCAACTTTCTCACCAAACAACCTAAGCTTTGATACCATGTTAACAAATAGGAGATCTACTCAAGTGTAAACATAAACCTTTATTGAAAGGAGACTACAACATAATGCTCACAACACAAAACACAACATCAAGAACTCTCCAAGGTTCTTATCACATGAAATACACAAACTTGTGCAATGAAGAAAAAGATAACCAAACCATCAACACCAAGGTATTTAACTAAAAAACCAAACCACAAATAACCAAATTAAAATAAGTAACGAAAATAATTCAACCTTGTGAAAGTAACCTAGTTACTTTCCTACTCCAATAACTAATGAAACCTAACTAGTTGAGCTTGAATTTTCAACATCAACAACATAACTTACTAAAAAAATAACAAAACCTATCAAAATTGACAAATAATTAATTTGCCTTATTTTCGAACTACAAATTGGTTATAATACAGTTTAACTAGGAGTAGAAAACTCCACTGAGAAAATTGTTTCCAGTTTTGCCTACCTAAAATCCAATGGCAATTAAAAACAAAAGAGTTCATTTGACCACAATTACCAAGTGACATCAATGAGTCATAACATCATAGCTTCCACTATGAAATAACTATATACAACTCAAGTATACAAACTATAATGCCAAATGCTTTCACCACAAACCCTAACACTTTTAAAATATTAGGTTGGTAGAATATAACAAATTGTGTCTAAGAATAGGTATAATTCATTTCTTCTCTACAAAATCATCACTTTGACAAGTAATTAATTCATTTTGTTCTTGAATTACAAGTTAACCAATTAGGTTATAAATATTGGACCTAAATAAATTTAAGATTGATAGCTACATTTGTAAATGGCTCAAAACTATAAGATTGTTGGGGAGGGGGAGGGGTCAATTATTTACAAGCCCTATCATAGGCTACTTAGTTAGACGGTACATTTTCCTTGTCCTTTTTTATTAGGCCCTTGGTTTATTTGACCAAGGCTATCACTTTTTAATCCAACTTGATTAAATGTCCCATTTGACACCTAGTCAAGTAGGTTATTCCAATCAAGGTGAATAGTCAAAAGTTACATGTGTCATTTAGGATTTGGGCCTCTAGTCAACATGGACATGTGCATTAGTCACATTGGACGATGCAATCAACTTGAACAACTTTAAAAACCATGAATTGTAGTAATGAAGGCCTCTTAATAATTTATTTAATTATTAGTATTAGATTTATTGTTTTCTAGTTACTAGGGGATGAAGTTACTAGGTTAGTTAGTCCTGGAAGATAGGTGCTTAGCAAATGGTTAACCATATCTAAGGACTTATGGAGGAGATTTGAGTGAACTCTTTATTTTGTAAAAAAAGATGAGATGCCAATGTGGCTAATTAATAAGTGAGGGTGAAAGCACACTATGGTGACCCCCTTTTGGGCACTTTTGGGTGTAGTACAATAGTACGTACAATATAATTGTTCCAAAAGTATGGTACCACAAGAAGAAATCTTGTTATTTTCCACCCCCACACATTGTGACTAACGTTCAATTTGATTACATTTCAACTATATTTGGCCATTTTAAATTTGTAAGTGGTTTGTTACACCAATTAATGATCAATATTGTTCATGGTTGTTACATTCACTATGTTGTTCACTTATGAGTATAATTTGGACCCTATTTTATTTTTTAATAATTTCAAATTGTTGACATGGAAATTAAAGTAGTCTTTAACTTTATTCACACAATGCATTATAATGGGTTAATGATTTTTTTGACATTTCTTCAACTATCAACATGGTACATGAATTGAACCATCAAATTTTAACATGTTGAAACCATTAGTTATGAGTTGTATTTTAAAAATTTAAAAGCCCACATTTATATTGGAATGAATTAGTGATTTTTTTCATATCTCTTCAATTATTAATATGTGTACATGAGTTGAAAAATTCACTTTTAATATGTTAAAATCATTACTCATTGCATCTTGCACTTGTTATAATATCAAAACACATGCAACTCAATATTTTACAATTATATTTGAATAATTTAGTGAGTTTTTTCACATTTCTTGAACTATCAACATCTTTACATGAGTTGAATGATGACTTTGAACTTATTGAAACCATTATTCAAATGTTGCATATTTCATTTGTTAGTATATGTTAAATCACACATAATAATTTAATGCTTCACATTTATATTTGAATGAGTTAATTAATTTTTCACATGTCTTGAACTATTAACATGAGTTGAATCATTCACCTTGAATGTGCTAAATCCATTGCTCATGAATTACATTTTGCACTCACCATAATTTTTTGAAATGGATACATAAAACCTTGGCATGTTTCACATTTATATTTGAATGGGTTAATGATTAGGTCAAAATGTTCATGCATGCAAAGTCTAGGATGGATGGAGATTTTTAAATTATAATTTTTCATATATTAAATTTTTATGCATTTATGTAAATTAAAATTTATGTTTTTCCCCTAGTTTGTTTTAGGCATCATGGACAAGGTTTTTATTACGAATGTTCATGACACCAAACCAAAAAACCCCAAAAATAATCCTTAATTTTTTTCCCATTTTTGTTTTTAGTGTATGAAAAGAAAAACATGTTTAAAATAATGATTAAATTATTATTATTTTATATTATTATTATGAAATTTTAAAATATATTTTACTTATTATTTTTATTTTACACATGATTTATCAAAAACATTAAACTTGTTTTATTATAAATTTATATTTTATTTACAAATAAATTTTTTAATCTCATTTTAAAAATTGAATAAATGAATGAATTATAAATGGTGATAATAATAATTTCGCTAAAACATGGCATCCATGACTCGTCCTTTTCAACTAGGTTAGTCATTTATGCGATTTTTAATCAAATTGGACCCATCACTTATGCCATTTATAATTGTATTGGTCTAGTCATGGACGCCATGTTTTGGTGTACAATATAATGACATTAACGATTTTTTTTGTCTTTTTATTTTTTCAACTTTATAATGTTCTTCAAAATCATCCACAAGAAAACTTAGCCATGTTTTGGCTAAACCATATATGAAGGTACAAATAACCATAATACTGAAGGATTTAAACAAGTTTCCAACTACACAACTTGTTTATAACCAAATGTGGCAATCTTCTTATGTAAGACTACCATTTTAGCAACATTGCAAAAATAAATAAATAAATTTGTACCTAATCATATTGGGGAAATTTAAAAACTTACAATTTTTCAAAAAATGGACATATTTTATGTAATGAAAAACAATTATGAAAAATTTAATAAATGCATTTTTGAATTCACATTGAATTTACAAAGGTTTTAGGTCAATCTAAACAAAAAGATATTTGTAAATTTATTCATGAGATGATATTTTAAATTTCTTTTTTAACATTGTAAATTCAATTTTTATAAATTATAATAATAAATTTGAATAAATTATTGAATAAGCTTCAAGATCATATTTTCATTTGTAGCATTTAAATAAATTTTGAAGAAAAAAAGTATGTTAAAGTTTGAATTTCCTAGACCATTTTATGCCAAACACAATAAATTAAATTTTGTTTCCTTTGTTAATAAAGTCTTGAAGTAGTTTGGTGGTTAAGACTTTTGTGTGTTTTCATGAGGTCTTGGGTTTAATCCTTGATGGATAAATGTTTTATCTTGTGCAAATGCATTTACTAACATATACATCATGGCACTACAACAAAATCATGTCTTTTATACCCCTAACGTTGTGACTACAATTACTAACTAGATTGAACTACTTGTTTGAAATGATTAAAGGGGGAACTTTGTGTCTATTTTGCCCCTCACCAAAACCTAGGTATGGACCCAATATGAATAAGTGTGCACCCTTTTTTAATCATATTGGACAATGCCACTTACACATGGATTATTTTAAGCTTTTATGGTGGCAACATGAATAGTAATGTGACTAAATTTAGTCACTCAATTTCCAACATGACATTTGACTTGTCACATGTGTTAGTTTTAAGTCATAGATAACGCTACATTAAATATTTGATGTGTATATGTACATGGATTTTATTTTATTTTATTTTCTAGTGAGCATAAAAACAACATGAGAATTAGGGTATTATTATGCCTTAAATGAGCTCTTAAGTTTTTCACACAACATTACCATATCAAGTTTAATATAGTGTTAATAATTTCAACATAGTTATACAATTATGTACATTTCTATGTGACTTCATACTTAAATCACCTATTCAAGCATCACTAAAACTGAAAAATTGCAACAAAATTGTCATTATTGGATTAAAAGCTTATACATTAATAGGAAAAATTGAATATAATGAAAACTTTAACCATGCTACTATAGTTATTATTTTTGTACAAGTTTCAAATAACATTACAATCTGTGCCAAATTGATGCCACACAATTTGAAAAGATTTTGAATATCTTACAATTCTCATGACCTATTAATTTTTTAAAACTTTGTACTCAACCAAAAAATCTACTATCCATCTAATTACTATAGCAAATGCATTAATTTTCATTATTGGAGCTTGAATCAAACCCCTTTAAATTGTTGGTTCCATCATCTTCTTCTCCATCAAAGGCATCTACAACCACATCAACAACATTGACTGTAGAACCCCCTAAAACAATTGTTGGTTGAATATATTCATCTATGGATATAGAAGCTTGTAAACCAACATATTCATCTAAATTTTCAAGTCTAAACATATCAAGATTTGTAGGATCTATCTGAACCTTTTCTATTATGTGTCTCCCATGAGGATCCTTCCATAGAACTACTTTCCAACTTCTTTCCTTTGGGTCTTTTGAAAATAAAACTTGTTCCACATGTATTGGGAAAGTAAACTTCTAGTCTGAAATTTGGATGAGGGATGTGAAATTTACAAGTGTAAAGCCATACTCATCTCTCTTGACTATTGTGTTACTCCCATTGTAATTTGCTTTGACTCGATTGCATAACAAAACCACAGTCTTCAAGATACCATACTTTAATTCCAAGATTTCTTCAACCCACCCTACATATCCCAATTTTGCAAGAACAAGTCTCCAATCAGTTGGTCATAATGTGCATTTTTGTTTAAAAGTGGCTATAGCACCATTATAAAATGTTGTCAAATGTTTTTCAACACTTGAAACACAAATGTGGTTGCAAAATGCAAACATTGTTTGGTACAACCTAACTTCAAGTGTTGGTGGCATGGGTATGTGTATTGTATTTTTATCAATGGTCTCTCCTTCTTTCATAGCTGAAGCAACAACATTCCTTACCCATGTGGGGAAAGGGGTCAACTTCTTGAAGTGATTTGGGAATATTACATGAACCCTTGACCCATGAGATTGACCTAAACTTTGAAAGAAATCACTCCTCTCTTAGTTACATTTGCCAACTTTTGTTTTATATGTATTAAAATATGTCTTACAACAATACATTAGTTTTTAGACTTTGTAATTTCACAATGACAAAAGGCCAAGAAGTCAAATTAAGCAAGAACCAAGTCTATCTACTTGCATTATACATTGCGAAATTTATTCAAATTTGATATGTAATATGGTTAGGTCAAATTGCAATTTATAGCTAGGTTCAATTTGTTTGGATGTTAAACAACCTAGATCATGAACATATAATGCAACTTGCCCACATGGTGGCAACCATATCATCAATTGTAATAGCCCATGACCACTACTCCTAATAGGTTCATAATGAAAAAAATGTTTATAGGCACCCTAACCACACTTTTATTTTATATGTCTTACCACAACACTAAATGGTCCTTACACTTTGTAGTTTCACAATTTGACAATAGACCACTTGACACAATTGAACCAAGACTTGCATACATTGCCATATTTGTTCAAATTTGAATCTACTACATGGTCAAGTGAAATTGTATAATGCATATCTAGGCTCAATCTTTGAAAATACAATAAACAATTTTTATAAACTTGTGAATGCAACCTACCCATATGGCTATAATTGTACATCTTAAAGTTTACTAGCCCATGACCCCCTTAGAATATAGTACGCTCATAATGAAAAAAAAATTGATTGCATTCTGGGCACAAAAAAACACTTGATTACCTATGTCATCTATCCATCAACTCCACATTTTGAAGCACAAAAAAGTGTGCCATGTTTCAAAAACTTGCATTCATCAAATGTGGATACCCATTTCCTTCAAACACTTCATCAAATATTATCTGGTTTTCTTTTTCATCCCACATCTTACACTGAGTGGTGGTAAAATCTTGCAAATACTTGGTGCAAAACCCCAATGCTTCTTCAAATGCATAGCCTTTTACCATGCTTCCTTTAGGTCTTGCTTTATTTTGGACATATCCCTTCAATGTTTTCAAGTAACTTTCAATAGGGTACATTGATCTCATGTGGACTAGACCACAAATTTCCAATTCCTCCACTAAATGAACTAACATATGCGTCATGATGTCAAAGAATGAAGGTGGGAATTCTTGCTTGAGTAATACTAATGTCATTGCCACCTCTTTCTTTAGCTCTCCAATTGTGTTGGGTCCATAATCTTGGCACAAACGTTTTAAAAAACATGACAAAAATGTATTATGGCCATCCTACATCCTTTCACAATAAGGTGATGCATGCATAATCGCAAAATCTCTTGCATCATAACATGATAATCATGAGATTTCATTCCTTTCATTTCCCCATCCATGTGTACTCTTTTCTTCAAAGAAGAACATAGATTGTAGTTGATTTCGAGTTCTTAATTATTCTTTTCCTCATTACACATAAGAAGTTGTAGGTTTAATGAAACCACTTGTTGCAATAACTTGGAACCAAAGATGAAATCGTATGTCACATTCTATCAAAAAATTTCAAACTATTGGTGTGTTTTTGTGCCAAATATAATTTTCAAAACATTTTCACACAAGTTTTTCTCATAGTGCATCTCATCCAATGTGTTGTGGATTAACAATTCCTACAAGTTCATAAATGCAACCATTTTAGATGACGAACTAATGTTATTTCCTTCAACCAACAATGCAAATATAAATTAAGCATTTCTATTATTGATTACAAGCACTTTTAGAACTATCATGGGTGAAAGCACATTATGCGGGGGGCATTTTGGGCACTTTCACAACATTTATGTAATGTATATTTCTGCAAAATGTGTTGCATTTAATTTTGGGTTTCACTTTTGATGTTTGGGCTTGATATTTTGATTTTCACAAACTTAATGATATCTAATATTAATTGATTAAATTAAAAAAATTTAAAAGATTCAATTCAAGAAATAATGGATATAAGGTGCAAATGGGATAACATGACCAAAAAGCCTACTTTTTTATTGCTTTTGTGATTGCTTTTTGGGACATTATTAAAAAATATTCTTGGAATATTATTCAAAAATCTTTTAAATTAAAAAAAAGTCTTCATATTATTTTATTAACGTTTATGTTAAACTTTTGGTAAAAAATGTCATTTTCAAAAAATTCAAATCCATTTACAAGTTCTTTTACTATTTAAAAGAAAACATTACAATGCTTAATGAGTGTTTTTGTTAATTTTTTATTCATTGGACTAATTTCAAATTAATTCATATGTTCCCATTATACATTAAAAATATAATTATATAAACAAATATTATAATTTCAACATCAAAACAAATTACAACTTTAAAACATGAAAAAATCAAGGAAGTGTTACACTTGCTATGGTATGTGTTATGGTGACTGCATTGTACATTTATGGTATATGCAGTATAATAAGGCTTGTTTTGAAAGTATAACAATTATAATTGATGTTTTACTTTCATGTACTTGTAACTCAATTTTGCAAAACTTTGACATGTACTTTCTGTACGTGCAATTAAAAAAAAAGTACTTAAATGCATATTAAAACATGTGTTTCTTCAATATTATGTAATTAAGTCAAAAAAATTATAATTGTTGATCATTGACTTAAATAATATTCATGGATTCAATACATTAATGTATATTTTATGGATATTTTTCGAAAAATAACAAGTGTCTCCATTTGGCATACTTTGCCATGCTTATGCCCTTTTGCCATGGAATGCATCATGGTTTGTAGGTCCACCACCATCAATTGTACAACCACAATTGATGAAGGGCTAGTGTGTATGGATATAGTTTCAATTTTTCATATTCTAGTCATAATCTGTCAAAGTTTTAATGTAAAAATATTTTGGAAAATTTGAACAACCAACCAATTTAGAACATACTTTTCATCCATTTTTCTTATATAATTTTTTAATTTTTTAAATTTACAACTTACAATAAACTCAATGAAGTGCTCTATGATTTCAAAACACAATTTAAATAGGTTTTTAATCTATTTTTAATGTTCATGTTGAAAAGAGACTATTTTTTAAATTAAATTTTTCTAGGACTACTTTTTTGGCATATTTTATCATGTTTAGACTCGAAATCAAGTTGGTTGAAATGGTTTTTTAGGTCTAGGAGGAGCAAATGATCCTACATGCATTTGTAAATTAGGCCTAGGAATAAAGGTTGATGCTATAACATTAACTTGCCATCTTGCAAACATGTATGGATTTGGGGTGGGTGGCATTCTTGTAGGATGAACAAACCATACTGCAAGTAATTGTCATGCATTGGGATGAGCATGCCATCTAGGAATTTGTTGCGATGGTTGCACACTAGTTGTGGGAATTAGTGTGGGAAGTGGAGGCATACCCCAACTTGGAGGCATGGTCCAATTAGGTTGCCATTGTCACCATTGCCATGATTGAGTTTATGACTAGTATTCTAGTCATAAAGAACAAAAATGATTAATAGCCTTAAAGTCATTACAAGTGAATTGTTTAAGACAATAAATGATGCATTATAATGATGTGGCAAATTTCATGCATTGGTCATAAAGGATGTATGTGAAATCATTAGTGATAGTTTAATCATTGTTTAATTATTTTTATTATTACAAATTAGACCAAAAAACTTGGGGAACATTATTTTTAAAATTTCTAATATTTTTAACTATAAATTTATTATATATAATATAAATAATAATTTTTTATTTCCATTATTTTTAATCTCATTAATTTTCATCCTATCAATTATTGACACATGTCATCACCTAAACTAGGTTATCTAGGTGGGAACAAAATATTCAATCAATATTCTAATGTTGACCACAATGAATGTCATTTTTGAAATTTGATTGTCATACCCCAAGGATGGAATTCAACTCCTTTACCACCAAGCCACTCCACTTGTGTAAGTAATTTAATTTTTATTCTATTTAGACCATACTTCATTTAAACATTACACAAAACTTCAAATTTAAATTAATTCATAAATTTCTTTCAATAATGTACACAATTATATAGTTTATTTTTGAAAATTGTTAATTTAGTTCAAAAGAAAATTATTTGAATTTTGTAGTTGAATAACATTTCAATGGCCATTTTCTAGAATATTTAAATTCAAACACATGATTTGTAATTGGAAATTTTTTTTGTCTAATATATGAATAAATAAAATATATCTTTCATGTATTAAATCTTCATTTGATTTAGGAAAATAATGTTATAAAATTTTGCTTCCAATATATAATAATTTTATTTGTAACTTTTAATTTAAATATATGAGTCCATATAATTTATCCACATAAAATATTTAGAAATGGATCATAAATCAATTATATATATATAATTTTAAATTTAATTGGAATAATAATAATAATAATAATAATAATATTATTATTATTATTATTATTAAATATTAAAATACTAACTAATTTTCTGAAATTATAAATTTTATTCATTTTACACATCTAATCTAATATAATTGTGTAATATTTTTTACACGTTTAAAATAATTTTAAAAATTGTATACATATTATATTATTTTTTTAAAAAATTTGATAAAATTTTAATGTACAAATAAATTATATATTTCCACCTCTTACACTTTTATTTTATTTTAAAGTTAAAATATTAAAAAATATTTATAATATAACATACTTTTACCATAAAATTTTATTTCAATGTATAATATTTAATTTCTTCACATTGAATATTTTAAATGGATTATATACCAAGTGTATTTTTAAATTTTTGATAAAGGTTCTTATATTACCTATATGTATAATATTAATCAAAATTAGTTCCTTACATGTTGTATTTCATTATGTCTATTTCTACTCATATTAAATTATTAATAATATTTTTTTAATCTTTGTGAAATAATTCTATGATTATATTGTCTATGTAATGACACATCATTTTGTCATTAATCATGGATGCCATATGGATGAAAACTTACAAAAATGATGTCATCCTTCCTATTACCACATCATTTTCTATTAGTCAAATGCACCATTAATATGTGACTACAACTTTTTCCACATAGGATTTGAAGTAATATCTTATGACTATGGTCAATTATGTAATCATTTAGGACATCTAATCATTGATTTTTTGGTTATAAATGATAAAATTCCTTCTAGTGATGCCAAATTACATTTGGGTTTGGGGCAACATGGCCAAGATGTAAGTGGCAGTTGGGCTTGGGCTCCACAAGGAGCTGTAAAAACAATAGTTATTGGAACTTGAGATTCACTTACAAAAAAACAAAAAATCCATAAAATAACAAAAACCACAATTAAAATAAATACATGAGATTTATGGCGTTGGAGCTTTTATGGAAATTTCAAACATCAAGCTACATATATAGAAAGGAAAATGCTTAATTAATGAAAATGCAAACCTCCTACATCCATGGAACTTGTTGTAACACTTGTAGGTTGCACAGAGGTGATAGTTTCAGGAATGGATGCCATGGTTTCCATTTGTGCATCCGTATGTTGGAACGCTTGTCTACAAATTGGTCCTTTTATGGTTGTTCCCTTGACACAATTTCTAGACTTGTCCTGGTAAGAGGATTCAAGAGATGGTTCACACAATGGTTTTTTTTATTCAATTGGTGGAACACATGTTGTTCACATTTTCCACCATTTTGGTTGTTGCCACTTTAATTTAATTTGCACCCCAAATCACAAATTAAAAAAAGAAAAAAGGCATTGTAAACTCATGATTCAATTAGGTTTTAAGTCAATTAGTAGGTTATCAACTTTAGAACTAGATTAGGATTAACAATAGGTTAGTGAACGTGTCATTCAAAGTAGAGGATGGAAGACAACATAATCACTATCAGAAAATTGTGTCCATTGCAACTTTTCCGATGTAACTAGAAAATGTTCGATAGAATTAGACTATAACTAAAAAAACGTCCAATAAAACTAGATTAATATTAGATAAACTAGTTGCAATGGACATGATTTTCTCATAATGAATGACCTTTATTGCAAACAATATGGACTTGATCCATCCCCTAATTTTTATTATTATGTCATAAAAGATGAATGCGGACTTTTCACCAAATGAACTATTACAAGTTGAACACAATGTCAAGTGGTTTTGATGAATTAAACATACTCAAATGAGCAAAGAGTTAATATGTAAAGACCTAACCTTAAAACTTACCTTAAATAAAAAATGAAGCATGAACTAACATTTCTAAAGACCAAGATAAATGCAAACCAATAATATGAATAGGATGAATACCTATTTTTGGGACTTCTTCAAATTTTTAGTGTTGTTAGACCTATTTGATACCTCATTTCTAACATCGTCTTTAGTGAAGTCTTTGTTAGTTTTGATGGAATCATCCAACTTTGACCCCTTTTTCTCCTTTGAGTTAGAATTTGAAGAGTCAATGACAAGTTGTTTTGGTTGAACCTAGTTGCACAAATGTTTTCTACATTAAAGTTCAACCAAGGCTTTCCCTTCCAAAGGTTTTCGAAACTTGGTAATTAGTTTGTCTCCAGAAATTGTTGTGTTCCTGCAATAATGTAAAGATTAAAGTGTGAGGGTTGAAACATGAGAATTAAGTTATGAGCGAGAGCATGTGTGAAAGTGTGTGTGTGCAAATACAATCGTGTGAGATAGTATGTGTGTGAAAAGTCCAGTGTGAGAGTGAAGGAAAATGCGATGGATGGATGAAACTCAAATTTTGAATTGCAAGGGTTTAGAATGTTAATGATCATTTCTAGACCTTTTTAGCATTGAGATGGACAACCTAGATTAATTCATCCAAATACATTAACATGTTCAATCCATTACCACCTTTTCAAACCTACATCCAATTCTTATATCCTTACATCCAAATGATAGATTTCATCCAAATATATGTTTTCATCCTTGACCTTATAATATTTCCCCCCCATTTGTAACTAACAAATAATGCCACATGAGTAGACTAGCAAATTGAAATCAATCAGATGGTCTATTCATGTGGCATACCAAATGACGAAAATTACTTAGCTAACTTGCTCATGTGGCATACTAGCTAATTAAAATCAGTCATCTTGCCAACTCACATGGTATTATTGTCAATTAATCAATTCGAAAGTAGTATTGGAAGGTCTAGATTTAGTTAAAATCGTGATCGAATTATCCACAAATTATTAAATATTTAATAAAAGCTCTTTAATTAAATTAATATTTTTCAAGTAAAAACCTACACTACATTTTACAACAAAGAAATGTTTGAAAACCAATGTTCTTTATAATACATTGCAAATTGACAAACAAATTGCAACAAAAAAAACATGGACTGGTGGGACTTTGGCATAGACAAACATTGAAGCAAGCTTAACAAGCACATTTGTACAAGAGGTTTTTTCATCTAAGTTAAAGAAATGTGAAAAGAGAATACTTGTTGATCATATGTTGGACCAAGAAGCTCTTGAAGCTTTGCTTGGTTTTTTGCAATATTTTATTGTCATAAAGCTTCATATTCTTCTCGAGGGGTGACAATAGGTTACACTCGTTCTTCATTTGCTTCTGCAAGCTTGACGAGGCTCTATAGTAGTTACATTATCTCCCTATCAATTTAGATTGCATGCGACATTGCACAACGTATGCAACAACCTTCTTCCCACATCACAATATTTTCCCACCCTCCATCTTGAACTTGTAAAAAAAATTGATTTTGCCACTTTAAAGGAACATTGCTTCCCTTGCAATTCTCACTACACTGACAAGAACAATCCTCCATATCTATTGTCATTTTCTTCTAAGGTTTGTAACATAATTTAGTTTGCAACTTCTTCCGTTGTGTGCACTAGTGGGCCCCTTGTTCTTCAACTTCTACCACATTCATAGAGTAGAACCTTAATGAGTAGAGCTTAGAAACTCAATTGACCTAGCTCCCAAATGATTCATGGGCCATATAGTATTAATGGCTACAAGTTACAAGCAAGTGTTATTTCATTATATCATTATTATGGCTACAATCATAAGAGTTAAGGACTCCATGGATTATTGTGATGCCATGGTCATTCAATGCAATCTTCTTTTTTTTAATAATTATTTTTCAAGTTTTTTTCACACAATTTGAGTAAAACAAAAATTTGTAGCCTATTCCCATAATTATGGCTATAATTATAGGAGTTAAATACTCCATGGATTATTGTGATGCCATGTTCATTCAATGTAATACTATTTTCTTTTGTAATTTTTTTTTCAAGTTTTTTTCATGCAGTCTAAGCAAAACTAATATTTGTAGCCTATTCCCATAATTATGGCTACAATTATAGGAGTTAAGCACTCCATGGATTATTGTGATGCCATGGTCATCCAATGCATTGGTTTTTGTTTTTATAACTTTTTTTCATGCAGTTCGAACATAACTAAAATTTGTATTTTAATTCAATAATTGCTGCAATACAACTCGATGCCATGTCATGATGTAATATTATTCCAAATATTTTCTCGTAGCTTGTGACCACTAAGGGATGAAGGCATGCACTACTTTGAATCCATGTGTTTAGTTTACAACATTCCTACAATAGTGGAGCATTGTGCATGCATGTTTGATCTCCATGGCCATGATAGGCATTTACATGAGGTAGAAGAATTGATCAAGGAAATGCACTACGAACCAAATGCTTATGTATGGATGGCATTGCTTAGTGGTTGCAAAGTTTATGGTAGTGTGGAAATGGTTGACCAATTGCAAAACAAGTTTGAATTGGACCATGGCAATTCAATTGGCCATGTGATGTTATCAAACACATCTATGTTGGACATTAGCAAAGTGGATATCAGTGAAATGTGTTCAATAACAAAGATTAGAAAGGGATGTGAAGAAGCATCTAGGGTGGAGTTGTTGATACAAGTGACAAGGGGCATACACTTGAAGTTAAAGACTATAATATTCACAAATTGCTGCAATTTGTGCAAAATTAGTTTTAGACTTCTGAGGCAAATGAATGATGGCGGGGATATGCCATATTTCCTTACATGATGTAAAGGCAAAAGAGAAGGTTGTTTGATTGTGTCATCATATTGAGAAGGTGGCCAATACATTTGGGCTTTTTGGCACACCTCCTATAACACCTTTCCAGATTTTCAAAAATTTGCATGTATGTGGTGATTGCTATTCAAACACCAAGTCCAGTGCAAAGATAGTCGAACAACCATTGCAATAAGGGTTACCCATTACTTTCATCACTTTTAGGATGGCCTATGTTCTTGCAGGGATAATTGGCGACTACCATTTTTTGTTTTTTTAATAACATTAAATTAGGTAAGAGTTCTTAACATACCCATGTTAGACAATGAAATGTCATTTGAGAGGACTTGCTTGATTAACGAAATCCATTTTTGCAATGGCTATTCATTATTATTTAGACCATTCAAGAAATTTGAAAGGAATATTAACTGTGAAACTCTTGAGTTTGTAAGTAATGCATTTGGAATTTGGAATTTATTAAACATTCATCATACTCAAAGCATCAATTAAAGTAGGTTGGTAATGTTATGTTTGGAGGCACATTCAAAGAACATTTGGGTGGTGAGATCTTGATAGATTTTCTTCAATTTTCATGTCACAATAACAAAAACTTGTTGGGTATGCTACAATACTTGAAGTGACAAATCTGTTTGTGAACTCATTTTTTGATTGATTTCCTTTTGTTTGGCAATCTTATGTGATCTTATGTGCTGCACATCCATGCAATTATCTCAAAGGTTAATGTATGTGGGTCTTTTTATGCCTTTGGTTTATAAGTTTTTTCATTAGCTAAAATGAGATGAAATTGTTTTGCAATATTTGTGGGGAGTTTTTGTGCTTTATAAAATCTTAGTTGATGTTTATTGCCATGTATAATGAAATTTAATGCAACAAATTTTTGGAATGGTTGCAAATTGTACGAAGCCCAACTAATTTAAATGCCAAAAAATATTGACCTTCAAGTTTTATATGAAGCTTAAGAGTTTGAAGCAACCAAACAAAGCTTAACAAGTTATGAATGCCCTTCCAAAACTTGTCGTAGTGGGCTGGTTCAAAATCAATACATAATCAAAAAACACTTGCATCAACATGGACAAGACCCATCACTACTACTAAAATGGGGTGTAGTTCATTAACCTAAATCATTATGGGATCTTAAAGTGAAATAAATTCATTACATTTTAATGATTTCAACTTGGTTAAAGTTATTTCATTATAATATTAGTATGTAAACATTGTGTTTCACTACTAGTTGACATAAGTCAATATTATAATTTATTGTAGTAAATAGGTTTTATTTCTATGTTTTAAATATCCTATATATGTTACTTTATGATATCCTAAGTATAATAACTTAAAATAATCTAAAATAAAATATAATGATTTAAGGTAAAATAGCCTAGAATAGCCAATAATAGTCTATGAAAAATAATTTAAAACAACTTATAATATAATAACTACCAATAGCCTATGATAATATAACCTAGGATAACTACCAATAGCCACCAATAAAATAACCATTAATAACCACTAATAGCCCCAATAAAAGAACAACCAATAGCCACCAATAGCCATATATTAGAATTGCTTAAAATTACAAAAAATAATCTAGGGTGAAATAATTTACAATAAACAAAAGTAATTTAAGGTGAAATAACTTATAATAGCCTAGAATTACCAATAATAACATAAGGTAAAACAATATTAGATAAGCAAAAGTAACCAACAATAGCCTCACATAGTCGAAAATAGCCTAAAATGAAATAACTTATAATAGCAAAAAATAACATATAATAGCTACAAGTAACCTAAAGTGAAATAATTTATAATAACCAAAATAAAATAAAATAAGAAAAAAAAATTATAATAGCTAAAAATAACCTAAGGTGAAATAACCTAAAATAACCAAAAGTAACATAAAATAATCAAAAGTAATTGAAAATAATCATAAATAACCATAAATAATGTAGGATGAAATAATTTAGATTAACGAAAAGTAGCCCTATAATAGCTAAAAGAAGCCTAACATAGGTAATATTATTGTATTAGCAAAAAAATTATCCATTTATTAAAAAAACATTTCCCCACAAAAATGGTCATTAAAATGTTATTGAATAGTGATATTCAAAAGAAAAATTATTCAAAAGATTTTACACTTTCAAAAGGAAATAAATGTAATTATGTACATTATTGAAATTTTTTTAAAAAGTAAACTCGAATCATTTCATTTGGATAAAATCTCAATAAAATATGAATTTTCAAAGTTTATGTTTTTTTAATGTTTAAAATGAAGTATTTGATAATGCAATGTAACATATTATCATAACAAGTGGGGTGATTTGATGGTAGGGGTGTTTGTTCCCTGTTAAAGGTCAAAAGATCAAACCTCACAAATGGTTTGTATGTGGTCAACAATGATAAATTGATTGAATATTCTCCTATCTAGTTCTTTATAATAAGTGTTTAGGTTGATTATGTGGTTTACGTACCTAGGTTAAGTTTTTAGCCTAGCCTAGGTAATGACACATTTTAATAATTCATAGGCTAAAAATCATGAAATTATCAATAATATTATATATTAATAATTTTAATTTAATTGGTTTCCATGTTGTTTAGTTAATTAACTAACAAATGAATGGCTTGATAAATTTGCATTTCACTTCAGAATAACCTTGTTTCACTAGATATTAATGAATCAATTTATTGTCCATAGCAACTAGTCCCTATTCACTAGAAGGTTGACCGGTTTCACCATGGTAAAAATGTCCAAATTCATTCAAAATCTAGTGAAACTTAAAGTGAACTAAGATGCATTTTGGTGTAGTGCATATTTCCAATGGCTCATGGTGATACATTTGGCCCAAACTTTGAATATTTGTAGATTTATTAATATATTGTTTGACCTTTATTTTTTATTCAAACCTTTTTGAAAAAAGTGCATTCATCCCATTACTTAATATTAATATTAACCATTGTTTAGGTTGATAAAAAAAAAAGTTAGTCAACTAGGACCAAATAGTGTCAAGTTGTATGTGAACACTATTTTGACATTTGAACCATAATTTCTTTAACAACTAGAATAAACCAAATGAAACCATGTTGAATCATTTGTCATGGATTGGAATTCCATATATGAACTTGTTGCACAATATAATTAACACCATGGATTTGTAATGTTTTCTAAATTGTTTATTTTTTGCTTGAATTTGGAATGTTGTAGAAAGTGGTATGGCTATGATTACATATAATATTTAAAACTAATGAGTTGTTTTCGTTGGTTTTCAATAGGCACCAATAAGCAGAAATGCACATGATAGTGATGTTGATTATATGGATGGTGGAACTAGGAGTTTGACCAAAACACATGTTCAAGTTGATCCACCTACACTTGATGCACAAGTGCAAATCTAGAGGCTTGTTACTGAAGCCCTTGCCACGTTTGATGGATTGACACATGTATGTGGCAATGAATCTACACCTAAATGACATAAAGCATAGGGATACATCAAGGAATGAGGTTGTCATGGATGCATTATTTACAAAAGAAGCAACCCCACATTATGAAGGGTGTTCTTCAAGCATGTTATTGGATGTTGTTGTTATTGAATTTGAGCACAATGCATGGTGTATCAAACAGTTTCATGGATGAACTTTTTTCACTATATATTGCAAAAAGAATTATTGCCAAAAGACAACAAGATGCTAGCCATAGGTTATGAGGCCCATAAGATCATTAAATCTTTTGGTTTAATTTATGAGTCCATACATGCATGTTCAAATGGATGTGTCTTGTTTTGAGACAATTATAAATAGGCTCAGGTGTGTCTAAAATGTAACACTAATAGGTTTATGTAGGGGTCAACTATTGTTCCACAAAAAATGCTCCGACATTTCCTTTTAATTCCATGGTTAATTCAGATGTATAGATGTAAATTACTTGTAGAATTGTCGACATGGCACAAGGATGGTGTTAACTTAGATGGCATGATTTGGAATGTCCCAGATTTTATGGCTTGGAAACCATTAAAAAAAAATGGCCTGAGTTTGCTAATGATATACAAAACATTAAGTTAGGGTTGGCACTTGATGGGGTAAACCCCTTTGGGGACCTTAGTTCATGCCATTCTACATGGCCAATGGTTTTGTTAAACTACAATTTACCTCCATGGTTGGTAACAAAGAGGTACTTTTTGATGTTGGCCTTGATCATCCCTAGCAAGGAGTCTTGCACAAGTAATAATGTAGATATGTATTTGCAACTTGTGATTAATGAACTACAACTATTATGGAAAGCTGTGGTTGCATTTGATGCATACTTGGGTGCAAAATGCAACCTGAAAGCAATGTGTATGTGGAGCATACATGACTTTCTAGCATACAATTTGTTTGTAGGAGGGTGTTGGCAAACTATGGTTCACACAATTTGTGGCAAATTTGGAACTACATATAGTATCAAACGTAGCAACAAATAGGATTTCACACACTTTGAATAATTTTAAAGATCGCATACAAATGATTTAGGTTTCAAAATTAAAAGAAGTACCAAGAATTATGAATATGAAATTGAAACATAATTGTACATTTGTGTAAATGTACACTAATAATGTAATAAAGGTTTTTTTTAAACCCTTATTTGATAGCAGTTTTCAATTTTTGAAAAATTCAAAACTTCATCTTACTTTTGTCAAATGATTCAAAAAATACTTAGCCCAAGTAAATCTCAAAGGAAGAACATTTTCCAACCTAAAAAAATCATAATCATTAACATTTTCATACCATAATGTATTAATGAACATTTAAAAATCATTTGATTTAAATTCCACGACCGTAAGAAAAATTGAAAACTTTAATGAGAAAGATTGTTTTTTATGGTTTCTTTTATGTATGTGTAAAATTTCATGGAAAATTCATTATTAAATGTATTACTTCTTAATCATTTTGTTGGAATTGTTGAAATGTGACAAGGTTTTCAAAATCCAAATAATATTTTGTTGGACTATTATATCATACATATGTGCATTGATTTCACAACATAATGTTAGATAGGGATATGAACCATCATCTCTTACAAAATTTTGGTGAAAATTATTTTCCAAATGTCCACCATGATGCATGAAACTTGGATAAGTATTGAAAATTGTCAAATTGTGATAGTTTTTTGTGTAGATTGTAGCTTGCTAACACCCAAGATGTGTGACAAAAGGACGAGTGGGTTGCCCATCTTGTGGTGTAGCTACATAGTCTAAGAGTTCAAAGAAATTGAAGAAGATAGTTTATTGTGGGACACATAGGTACTTGCCATGAAGCCATCCATATAGATTGGCTAAAATGGCATTCAAAAATAATGTCCTTTGAAACAAGAAAAAAAAAAGGGCCTATTTGAATTCATTTCCAACAACTGTACTATGAGGGTGAAAACACACTATGGGGCATCAAAAATGTTGTCACATTGTATAGTTTTTCAGGGGTGTCCATGTTTGAACTTCAACCATGGTAATTTTCAAGCATATTTTCCCAAAATTTTTGCAAATATGGTAGACCATAACACAAAAAATTCAATTGAAAAGAAAATTCTTTTTTCTAACTTATATTGTGTGAATCCAAAGTATATTTATGGCAAAAAAAAATGTCATTATGTATTACAAAACGCAAATATACTCAAAAAATGATTAAAATTATTTTTAGTCTTTATGAAATTTATATTATTTATTAAACATTGTGATTCCATATGATTGGAATAAGTTTTTGAGCCATGTGAAAAATTGATAATTATCATATCACAATTGGGTGTTTTTGGGGGCAATGACCATAAGTATGTGGTAAATTAACATTCGACAAACTATCATTTTCAAATGGAAGATGACAAGATATGTGAAATGGTCATTTTTTCAATTTTCATTTCAAACATTTTTGGTTGATTAATTCAAACCCAAACTTGGTGCATCCAAAATAAAACAATTGTAAGAAAGAGCTTAACTTAGAGCAAATCACCCCACAACCCCTCAATTTCAAAATCCAATGAGGAAAATAACACAACTTGGTGTTGCCTCAATTGGGGCTATTTTTGCCCAATATAATAATGGCATTTTGTCATCAAGGATTTGTCAGCTTACTAGTGAACAAAGAGTTCAACATTGGGCACTAAATAAGGTACTGAAAAGGCTACGCATCAAACTCACACCTAAGGGACAAATTCCTACACCCATTGTGCATTGTGATGCATCTAGGATACCACATGGTGGTGGTAGGACTACTTGGTTATCAACTCTTAAAGGCTATGCCCTAAAGCTGAGTCCCGCTATTGATGATATTCAAAGGTAGCCAATTGATGAAATGGAAACAATTAAGGATGCTTGGACCAACAATTTGATTACCTAAATTATCCTTTAGCTTATAAGTTTGTCAAGGACTAGGTTGCAATTGTTTTGAAAAGTAGGTGTGGGTGGCTAAAGAAGAAGATTAAGAAGGGTGAAGATTGACCTTGGAACTATTCAAAGGTGCATTGGAATCAATTGAAAGAGGAATTAACACAAGAGGAGACAATGGAAAGGGCAAATTAGATGAAAAAAATTTGAGCAATGCAAAAGAATGCAAGCCATGGATGAAGTGGAGAAATTGGAGTTGAAGAACAAATGGTAAGTAAAAATTGAAAAGAAAATCCATTTCTAATGCCATTCCACTTCCATGCATTTCATTTGACTTAAACTTGTGGGATTTGATTAGAATATAGGAAGAGGAATTGGGTAGAACCCCCACATTATTGGAGATCCAAAAGGAATGTGAGAGGGTCAAAGGCGTAAAATGCAAAACAACATAGATGGAGGACCATGAGGTTTCTCTCTCTCCTAAATTGATTTTGTTAAAATCTAGTAATAATGTTAGATTGCATAGATTTTTGTATTATAATTTTTTTTCCTTTTCTTATAGCATTGTTTTGAAATTAATTAACAATGTTAACTTTTGATTTTGATTGCCAAATTGATCAATTATGTTCAAGGTTTGCAACAATGAGGTATCCATTCATTCGTGTTTTGTATGAAGATATTAGACATGTGGCACTTGTCCTCCTATTGCAATTTCTTGTCTTTTCATTTACATGAATATGCTAGGTTTCCATGGAATGTCTTGTGTGAAATTAGATTAGTGTATGTATTGTGTTATTGTAGATTATTGACACTAGTGTCAAATTCTCATTGCTATTGTTTGCCTTCCACCAAAGAAATCAAGTTTGGCTCCATAATGGATTCATAAAGTTTTCAATGCATTGTGTTTAAATGGGTGGTTTGAATTACATGGAGATATGATAAATTTGGATGGGAAATCAAAGAGCAATGGACAAGGACACATATATGAACTAGAGGTTCATTTTGAATCAATGATGGCCACCAATGAAGAGTTACGCAAGACAAACGATGATTTGGAAACCACCACAAATGAGCTAAAAATTACCATGGATGTTCTAGTAAAAGGCTAGGAATGTATGTCAACCATGATGGAGGAACTTCTTGGGTATATGAAAAAGTCAACTAGCATGCAAGTAGGAGGCTCTAACTTAAAAGCCATGAAGGACACCAACATTCTGCAAATAGGAATAAAGGGGAGTATGGGAGTGGTAAGTTTCAAGTTTAATCTTGATTATAATCTTAATCAAGGTACATGTAACTACTTTAATTACATAATTCCATAATTTGTGGGAGATGTCCAATCATTTTAACGTTATAATTTGTAGAAGACACTTGAATATTAGATTTCAATGGTATTTTTTGGGGGAGCTGTAGCACTTGGAATTTTATAAGTTAATGACTTGTAATTACAAGTGACAAATAAATCAATGGGCTGATGGGCTGATGGGCTGATGGTCATGAATTGGATGAATGGGAATTGG
>Ga0209611_10004736_pt1 | contig 23149 bp, 18 predicted proteins | sample S1TSphgellanicum_3_FD_187693 | JGI IMG/M metagenome (GOLD analysis project Ga0209611, IMG submission 187693) | Host-associated microbial communities from peat moss isolated from Minnesota, USA - S1T2_Fc - Sphagnum magellanicum MG (SPAdes) (version 2) | ecosystem: Host-associated > Plants > Peat... | reverse complement strand
CAAAGTGCAAAGCAGACAGAAGGCTCAGGAGTCTGTAAAGCATAAGCCCATCGCTCATCACCCAACTTGAACTTTGTTCCAGGATTCAAAAGTGCTTGTAGCCACTTCAAGCACAACCACCACCCACGACATCATCATGATGAATGAAACAAATCTCAGTCAAGAAGACAAAAAATAAGTCCATTTGTGTCCCAGATAGATGGGAGCAGTGTGTGTTTTCTTGGGTGAATTTTCACACTGAGAACAAAAACTTTTGGCAATTTTTGGGGAAAATATTTTTAGAGGAAATTTGCTAAAAATTTGGAAAAATTCACCAAACTTTTGAAACCACAAAATATTGAAAAAAAAGAAAAAACCATTGGACAGGAAGTTTTCTACTAACTAGCTCAATCTTTTTACATCATGCTACATAAATTGGGTGAAAAATATATTATTCATGCTAATAAGTTCAGCCAATTTTAGTAGTGGTTCCTTAGTTTAGTAGCTAGGTTAACCTTGCATGATTTCAATAGCAAGTTTATTGATAAAAAAACGGTTCAATTGTTTATTCCATACAATTGAAGCTTAATGGATTTGAATTCAAAGGAAACTGTTATTGGAAGATACATATTTTCATCAAATCATTGAGCAATGTTTTGAGTTGAAGAAAAATGAGGTCTTTTTTTCAGTACCTACCTGTGCAGGACGATTGGATCGAAAGCCAAGAATTGAATGCTCGATTGTTTGTGCACTGATAGAATAGAGTCCCACTTTATATGCTGCCTGCATAACAGATAGAATTGAAAACACCCTTCAGCAAAAAATATATATATTTATTATACTTTCCACAGAAAAATGCTTCCCTGCTGAAGCAAAGCCTTCATATCTGTAAATTAAGGGTTGGCAAGTAGGTGCCAGATGTTCATCTCTTTTGCATTATGGTGATTTTGGATGAAGAGAGACTACCTTCTGTAGCAAAGATAATCGCTTCAACCGGTTGCGGGGAATACCATATGCCAAATACGCCTATTTCTCCCAAACCCCAAATTGGAAATAGAAAGAGTTTAGAAGGCCTCTCAATAGAGTCATAACTCATCAATAGAGGTAGATTTTAACCAACTCTGAAGTGACCCAAAACCAACCAATGGCACACTATATTATTATAATGGCAATAATAGAGGAGAGAGGGATGGATGATGATTTACATGCATCATGAGCGCATTGTAGATATTGATCCAGAATGCAAGCTTTTCATCCTGTGTCATTTTCCCTGGGTCTACTTTCTCCAATTGCTCCACCATCAACCTAAATGCACACCCACCATAATATTATGACCTAAGTTAGGGTTAGTGGGTTCAACCCGAAACCCTAAACCCTAAACCATATGATATTTGAATAGTCTTATATATTTTTAAATGTGCCAGATTTTTAGACTTGATTGAATTGTCTAAGGGCACCATCACAATATAATGACCCACCCATTATGTGCAACTCCTGTCTGTCTGTCTCTTGAATACTCAGGACAGATATCAGATTCATCTTAGTCACATAGTAGTAGTGGGTCATTTTTATTGTGACTGCAACCTGAACAAAACACTACCTGAAATTGCGGAGAGCTCGTGCAGCATATGCGAGACGTTCCTTGTCTACACAAATCCAGGGAACTTCCACCATGGAACTATATGGGCCAACATCATTGTCATCTCCTGTTTCATTCACAGAATACGGATCGGGGAAAATGCATCCATCCATATCACAAGATGGTGATGTGTTATGATTATCAGATCGCCACCGTGTGCTTGACCAACTCTCGTTTGAATTACAAAACTCGCGAGAAGAAGATTCATGCATTGTTGTCATTGTTGTTGCGGCTGTTGCTGAGGAAGAAGAAGAGGAATAAGAAGGTGAGAAAGAATTCGAAAGCTCGGTGGGCAGAGGTGGATCAGCAAGCTTGCAGTAAATTGCTGCCATGCAGCACAGAAGCTCCTCGGAGAGTGCATTTGGTGTTCTTGATGACGAAGGATCCAAACCAATAACAACAATATCCGGAGAAGCTTTCTTTGCTGTGCCCAGCTTGGTATCAACTTTCACATGGCTTGTGGACGAGGAGCTCCCTGCAGGTTTTGGGTTCGTCTTCATACGAAGTTTCGGGCTTGCTTGACTTTGCAACATTTGACACTGCAAAAAAAATTTTAAAACTGCATCTTTAATCAAGAAACCACAAAGCAGCACCGGGAACATCCCCCAAGGCAGGTAGGTATGCATCTCCAAAGATCCTTTTAAGGAAAAAGCTACGAGAGCTGAGATTTCTAGAGTTATCAGAGTTGGGAAGAAGAAGATAGAAAAGCTTACACCAGGTGATGATGCAGAGGAGACATGAGATTGGACACCCATGTTGGGTTCTTCATCAATACAGTGGAAAGAAGTGCTAAGAAAAGACCCGTATCGTGTCTTGGACTGGCCTGCTGCACCGATAGCAGAGTGGGGTCGTTTGAATCCTTGTGTTGTAGCAGCAACAGATGATGATGATCCACGGCACTGTTGTCGTTGCTGTTGTTGCTGTTGTTGCACTAGTGGCAAGGAAGAAGAAGTCTGACACTGTGTTTGTTGTCTTTGTTCAACTTTGAACCTTGACACACGGTATGAGGACTGTACACTCACAATGGTGGTGCTGGGGCTGGCTGGCGGAAGTGGTAGTGGTGGCAGTGGCTCTTGAGCTTCTGAACTGCTGCTACTGCTGAGCCGGAGTTTGTCTGTCATTACAGTTGTTGTTCCTCTATATTGCTGCTGCTGGCTTGATAACAGTCTCTGGTCAAGAACTTTGCGGTAAAGTGAGAGCACATGCTGCTCCAGATGTGAGACTTCATTTTGAAGTGCTAGAATCTCAGTGATGAGCTCCTGAGACTACCCACCACAACAAAAGAAAGATTTCCCAAATACCCATCAAACAAACACCAATTTCTTTTCTGCACAACAACTACAGTTGTTGTGGTACCCATCCATTGGTGTTCTCAATGGAACAGATCTCCTGGTGTTGTTACTCTGAATTTGCAGAATAAGAAAAAGAATAGCACCTAACCTATGTCACAACGAAAATGCCAAAAGAATACAACAAATAACTTTGAGTTGTATTCTACTATTCATGGGGAGGAGGAGGGGGGGGACTAACATGGTGTGCAAGCTCAGGAGTGACAGAAGGTTGAGAAGACAAGGTTGTCGGATCAGAAGCTTCTTCAAGGGCTCGCTCGAGACCCATTCGGAGTGTTTTCTCATTTTGCAACTGAGTTTGCAGTTGTGCCACCTTCGTAGAAGAACCCCCCACCCCCAAAAAAAAACCTCAAAACTTAGAGACCACCATGGATTGATCACAGTTGATTGTTCAGGTTTGGGAAAATAATAACAATAATTTTTTTAAATGTTAAGAATTGTCTCTTGAGAGTAGGTGCATGTGTGTGTGCAGCCTGGCAGGATGGACACAATGGAATGTGTTGTAGCACTGAAAGAAACAACTGGCAATGAAGTAGAGAGTGCAGATTCATGGAGCTCTTACATCTTGCTCAAGCGCAGCTCGACGGCCATTGAGGATCTGTTGCTGCTGCTGCTGCTGCTGCTTCTTCTTCTTCTTCGTCTTGTCTTCCAAGCTCTTTTTCTTGTCCTCCAAGCCCTTCCTCTTTTTCTTCCATCTCCAATGATGCAAACTCTGAGGGGACACACAAAAAAAATCAAGTCCCAGCCTGATGAATAACAACAATTTAGAAATGACTGACTGACACCCTCCCAACACCACAAATTCCAGGAATAGTGCAGAAGAAGAAGACAGGATCATCTCTTGCAGAAAAGAAGAAGAAGAAGAAGGAACCCTACTCACCCATCTCTGCAAAACCCTAATACTTTTTTTCTTGCCATGATTGGCATAATGAGCACAAGAGGAGAAATCAGGGATTGTTTCACCTCTTTCAGAGCCTGGTTCAAAGAAGCTCGAGGCGAGAAATCCCAAGAAGCTGGTCCGCATGCTTTAGTATCAGGAGCACTGCAAAAATCCCGTGAATGACAACAAAGAAATCCTTTAGTCTTGTAGTTGTCATGGCCAATCTGCCTCTCCCCAATCAAAGATTCCACGTTCTACAACAACCCATTTCCTTGGGTTCCTTCCTTCCTCCCTTTGTGGTTTTGGGATTGGAAAAACCACACAGCAGATCTGTTGTCTCTGAGCTTTGGAATCATCATACCTAAGAGATCGCCGATGCTCTTGAGCAACTTCTTCTTCACTGTCCACAACAACTGCTGACAAAACTGCTTCAGGAGATGATGTTCCAGACAGAGAATATTCAAGAGAGAAATCCTGAGGGATCTGAAGATGATGATAGTGGTGGTGATGAGGATGATGATTTTTGTGCATCTGATGATGATCACCATCTCCTCCTACTCCTTTCATAACTGTTATTCTTGCAAATGGGTCATCAAAAAACCTGCAATCAAAGTTGCAGACCTCCAGCACAAAGCTCCTCAATTCCTTGGATTCTTGTATCAAGCTCTCAAGCTATGGATCATCATCACATTAGCAATTTACATATTGTGTGAACCCACAAAAAAAATCCTGAAGCTCTCTCTGTCTGTCTGTCTGTCTCTCTGCCTCTGGCAACAACAACCAAGCTTTGAAAGCCATGCTCAAGAACATGGATTGGGTACCCAAAGAGCTGCTTTTTTAATTTGCTTCTACAGAAAGCTTACCTTCTTGTTGGGTATGTCTCCCTGCTGAGGAAGGGAAGTGGTGGCGATCATGCATGAGCCTTTTAGAACATCATCATCTGCTGAGAAGATTTGTCACAACAATTTTGTTGTTGATGAAGAAGATTGACACCCACCATGACAAGATAGATGCTTGAGAGAGATCAAGAGAATTCTTCCACAACCAAATGGCAGTTTTTGTTTCCAAACCACCACCCATGTTTTCCTCCTGCCTTAGAAGAAGTTGAAGCTTTGCATCAGAGAAGGTTTTGTGTTGCAAATGACTGGAGGAGGAGCTTTAGAAAATTATCAGTGGCACTGCCAGGAGACACAAAGAGAGAGCTTCACTGGGACCAGAAGACTTCTTCTTCTTCTACATCTTTCCTTCTTCTTTTTCTTCTAGATCTACTACTCTCAAAACACAAAAAAATCCCACAGGAAAAAACAATTCTGTGAACACCCAGAATCTCAGTCAAGAGACGATCGTCGTCGTCGTCGTCGTCGTCAAACACAAGTGTCGAGAAGACGAAGAAAAAGAAGTTCTAAGAAGGAGAATGATGTTTATTGAGAGATTCAACAAGGCAATGCTGCATTACAGCAAACTTGGAGCTGCTGCAAATCTTCTTCTTCCATTGCAACAAAATCCCACTGATTGATTGTTGTGACTTGCTCTTGATTCAAGCTCCTTCTTCTTCTTTCTTCTTGTGATGTTGCTGTTCGATAGCAAACTAAGCTTGGATTTTTTTTCCTTCTGCTAAATAACAAAAGAACACAAATGAAGAGTTCACAAAGCGCTGAAGAAATGGAACCCAAAACTTCACACAAGATGTGATCAAAGGTGGTTGTTGTCTCTTTTTTCCTTCTTCCGCTGAAAAAAACACACAAAAGAACACAAGTGAAGACTTGACAAAGTGAAGAAGAGATGGAACTCAAAAATTCACACAAGATATGATGATGATGAAGGAGAGCAAGTAAGTATGTGTACAACAACAGCAACAACAAAACTAACAACAACAACAACTACTACTACTACAACTACTGATGAGCTCTACAAAACCAACTACCCAATGTAGCCAGCAGCATACAGACAACAACAACTGCTGCTGCTGCTACTGATGAGCTTTACAAAACAACTACCCAATGCAGCAGCAGCACAGAGACAACTTCTGAGCTCTACAAAACAGCTGCCCAATGCAGCAGCAGCAGCAGCAGCATCACAGAGACAACAACAGCAACAAACAACAACTGAGGAGCTCTACAAAGCAACTGCCCAATGCAGCAGCAGCAGCAAAAGAGGCAACAACAACCAACTATGGCAATGGAGATCAGTGTGAAACAACAACAACAACAATCAACACAAATACTAGGAAAAAAACACAAATCAAATTCCACAACCAACAACAACAACAACAACAACAACACAAATCACTGGGAGAAAAACACTAATCAATACCACAACCAACAACAACCACAACAACAAATGCTCTAAAGGAAGAAAGCTTCTTCCAGTTTTTTACTTCTTTTCTTAATCAAAATTGTAAGGAAATTAAAGAAAAAAAAGGAATCCAGCTGAAGTTTCAACTATATCCGAGAAATCTGATTTTTTTTTTTTTTTAAATTTTTTTTTGCTTTGGAGATCCAAGTTGCTGCTGATGTTCTGAAAAATTACCAAAAAAATTGGGAACAAAATTGGATGACAAATTTTTTTTGGGGTGACAAATTTTTATTTATTTTTTGCAGGTATGCATGCAACAACAACACATTTTTGTTTTTCTCAAGTGTCATAAGATTCCCTTTTAGATGCCTTTCAGTTGTGGCTAAATCTTCTTATGGATGATTATTGGTGTAGCCAGCAATTTATTAAAACATTTTATATAATTTTTAAAAAATATTTCAAGTATCTTGTCTATAGCCTAAAAAATTTGGCTAAATCTTCTATTGGTGCATCCAACAAATACATGCGGGATGCTTAAATTTTTTTTAAAACTCCGACCCCAACCACCTGCCCAAAATTTGGTCCCCGATTTTAGTCCGAAAAACCATTCGATCGAGGGATCTAATGATGAAATGGAACATAATAGTGCAACATGCAACCCATCATAGTTGAAAATACTTTGTAACATCATTTTTTTCCCAACTAGACATGCAGGTTTACACTCGGTACCATCATAAAAAAAAACCAACCGAACAAAAAAATTCAAAGGAACCACCATCACCACCACCACTCGGTCAAGACACCAAAAGGCTCCAAAAATGATAATAATTTTCTAATAAATTATTATCATTTTTTTTGTTCTCCCACCACCCCCCATAAGTTCGGGATTCTTCGTTGCATCAACTCCCATTGTTCCAAAAAATGAATTATTTCAATCCTTTTACCAATGTAGTAGTCCAAAGCTCTCTAAGAGTGGGATTTTTGGGATTTCCACCACGGTGTAGGCTTGCTACACGGAGAACAACAAGATTCAGAAATTACACAAGTTCGGCTATTCGTTAAGTCATTTTGGCTGGGCGAGCAAGAGAGTTCAAAGACCCCACTAGTAGGATGGTATAAAGAGCAAGAAGATACAAAGCCACCACAAAGCTTAGGGGGTGATGAGGGGGGGAAGGGGGGGGAGGGGACGACCCAACCCATGAAGTTGGGTTTGGTCGGTTTGGTCGGTTGGCAAGAGAGCTAGCCCAAATGGGTCGCCCACAAATTGATGTAGGTCCAATATTATGATGGGGTTTTTGAGAGCAATAAGTTTTGGAACAATGCAAGAAAGACATATTTTGGACATATTTTGGTTGCACCATCATAATAGATTGAAAACATGCAAGCTTCCAGCTGGTACCTTTTTTTTTTGGTAGCGTGATTGGTTAGTTGGGGGGACGGAGGGAGGGAAGGATGGGGGGGGGGAGGAATTGGTATAGTATAATAATACTAGAGTTGCATTTTAACCAAGGTGGTGTCATCTTGAGTACTATTTTCCATAATTGTTTATTATCTACTCTTGTCGAATATGTATTTTTCTCCAAGAGTGGAGAATAAACAATAAGCCCTAAACCCACCATGTATTTATTTATCATCTTCACCATCTTCACCATCATCATCATCATGTTTTTGTGAATTGGGAGATGATAAAGTATGATCACAAGGATGGCTTGAACAACATCAAATCAATGGACATTAAGAGTACGAGAAGCAAGACACCAACAAACCTCAATTAACCATGTTTCATGGTGCTCGTCTTTTTCATAATTCCAAGCATTGTCAAGAACATGACTAGTGTTCTCTTTTTTCAATTTTGTGATGTAGTAGCCCAGGTGGCAATTATCCATATGCTAATTTAGCCAATGTTGGCTACTAACAAAATATGCAAGTAAACAATGTAAATGTTATTATATATTTTTGGCTCCTTACTTGAACCATGTATAAAAATCTGGAGGGTTTCCTTTTAGATTTTTTTGAACTTTTAAGATTTTTGCTCAATTTTTTCCAAAGATGATTGAATTTGCAACAAAAAAATTCAAATTTTTTGCAACATCATGAAATTTCACTCCAAAAATAGAAGATGATGAGCATATCACCCCTAAAAACATCATTAATTTCTGAACTAGAACTATCAAACAAAACAAAATCGTGGATGAAGCCAAGGTTCATAGTTTCCTCACAACCGATGAGAATTGTGGGGAATTTGTGAGACGGCAAACACAAATTCATCTTGATTGCATGTGAAGGATTTTGACTTAGATTTTTTTGACAATCTCATATGAAGTTCCCTTGGGAGAGTTTGCTGCAAGTTTGGATGCAATTTTCAATATCTTCATGGTAAAGATTCTTCATTTTAGGGTTTTAGGATCGATAACCTACTTGGATGAAATTCCAATCATCTAGGTAAGTTATCACATTTTGAAATTTCAACACCTGACCCATTAAGGGTCTTGTTGGGTTATTTGGATGCTACCTACCAGGCGGGTAGGTTCTTAAAGATTATTAAACACTAAATAACTTATTGATAGTTGGGTGTTTTTTTTCAATATCTGACCAACATTGGATCTATCATCTACATGCAATAAATCACACATAATTTCCATAGATAGTCAAGAATAGAGAAGGATTGTGTTTTTTTTCTTCCCTACTTTCATATCTAGTATGTAGCTAAATCCTTTTGTGAATGTTCATCATTTTTCTTTTTTTCCAAGGATGATCATCACCCACTTTGACTAGGGTAGAGCAACCCTTTGCCATTCAGGGGTCGGTGGGCGAACACTTGAAGAATGGACAATCAATATCTGTTCGTCGTTCATCAATGTACCTATTATCGAACATTTGTCAAGAAAAATTACTATTTGAATTTTTGGCCTCTATTGTTAGGGGGGCTCTTTTACAATCGGTGTAGGGGTAGTTTCAAAATGTTTTTTTTATAAAAATTCAGTGCCTTTAGAGATTATGTCATGTGCTAGAGGGTATCAAGATGAATAGTCGTGCATGCTTACTTGACCCAAAAAAGATATCCATGTGTGTGATGCTAGTTTGGTCATTCAGAAATGGGTGTCTTTGTGAATGGATTTACAAATTATTTTTTTGCAATTTGTCAACTTTGAGCACATTTTTTCGCTAATTAGGATTCGATAATGGCTATTGTATGGAACATCTACAAGAGTTTGAAGGTTTGGTTTAGGGGTGGGGGCTTGAAAATTTAGTAGTAAATCTAAACAACCTCAGTCGAAAACAAGTGCAAGAAGAAAAAAATTCTTTGAACTTGACTTAGGAAATCATGAAAATCCACCACTTTTTATTGTTTTCTTATCTACTTGCAAAACAGACCAAAGGAAAGGAGCCATTGGCGGACTATTTGTAATTTCATGTTGTGATTAATGTTGAATACCTAATAATTATGCATGAGAAGGCTATGGAGAAGACAGCTACATAGGTAATTAGTGAAACACATTGCAAGAAAAGGGAGGAAAATAGGGTTAAAAAATATGTAAATTACTTCACTATAGATGAACAAGCATCTCAACATGCAGCTATGAGAAGTGTAAGAGCAAATTTTGAATACAATTGGTCTATAATAGTTGTTAATGAAGCAAGGTAGCATCCTGCATGAACATCTACGAACTTCCTGGGTACACAAGAGCCAGAGATCATTCAAGATGCAAGATCAAGATCCTAATGACTAAGAATGTTGCTAATAGCTATAGCCAAGTGAGAGGAGAAGGAAGATGATTATCAACATGAAGACTATGACCAAGAAGGTCATGAACAACTATAAACATAAGATATGCAAGACTAAGACTACTAAAATCACAATCACAATGACCAGGAAGGTCGTTAACAATTGCAGCCAAGAGGGAAGAGAAGACCTCGACCAAAATGGTTGCAAAAGATGTAAAAATTAGACCACTAAACTCAAGATCATAACAATCAAGAGGGTCACTTGTAGTTGTAGTCAAAAGGGAGAAGGAAGACAATGATCAACATGAAGATTGTGACTAAAAGGGTCACAAGCAATTACAAGAGATGCAAGCACAAGAGATGTAAGACTCAAACCATCAAGATCACAACGACTAAAAAGGTCACAAACAATTACAACTAAGAAGGAGGAGAAGGAAAACAACAATCAACATGAGGATTGCGACTAGGAAAGTTGCAAGCAATTGCAAGAAATGTAAGCACAAGAGATGCAAGACTCAAACCACCAAGATCAAGATCACAATGACCAAGTGAGTCATTAACAACTGAAATCAAGAGGGAGGAGAAGGAAGACAACAATCAACATGAAGACCACGACCAAGAGGGTCATGAACAACTATAAACACAAGAGATGCAAGATGAAGACCACCAAGACCAAGATTGCTAACAACTGCAGCTAAAAGGGAGCAAACTTGAAATGTTTAAATTTTAAGCGATTCAATTCGAAAGTTGTACCAACAACGTTATGATCACTTGATCTCCAAAAAAAGGAAACATGCACAAAAATTTGGTAGATGTAGTTGGAGGAAAAGGCGATAATGACCAAAAGCAAGTGGCAAAATTAAGGTTTCGTTCTCTTTTACCCTCATCATCGTTGATTGAAAAAACCTTTTTTTTTTAATCATGTCCGTTGAAAGCAAAGATGAACATTTTTGTTCCCTTTTCTATTTGTCCTTATGATGCATTCAATATTTATGAAGAGGTCATGGATCACCATGCATTTGTTCATGCATGAGCAAGATGATGCTCATGCATTGCTAAGTCATCAAGGAATTTTCTTACTATGTTTTTAACCCCCTGACATTAAAATATGCATAATTTGCTCATTTCTTAAATTTTTTTCAATGATTCAAATGCCCTTGGATGCACAACTCTAAGCTCTACAACTATTATTTCAGCTCTTGCTGCAATGGAACAAGATTTGAGATGCATCAGCCCTACAAACCCTTAATTGTTCGCTCACCAATTACTCTACCTTACTTCGCAAAATCCTTAAAAGAAATCCTGCGTGGAACCTATTCTAGAGTCTAGTACATCTCAAGTGAAAAAAAAAATGCACTTCTACTTAAGCACTCTTGCACCATGAAATTGTGCATCTCATGGATGAGCATGATGAAGTGGGTGTATGTTTGTGCATTTCATCCGTAAGCATGTTCCTTCCCAAGGTCCAAACTTTTCACCATTTTGCATAATTTCATCCACCATCCATTTGAACATTCATTCCTCAAGTTATTATATACCTAGCAGCACCCCTAGTTATCAAAACAAATTGGGAATTGTTTGACCTAGCATCAAATCATTCACTTTTTGTTTGCAAATTAAGAAGAGGGATTGCAATTATTTTGATTTGCATGCAAAATCATACAATACATGAAAGCTAGTAAGTAAGTGCACAATATGGGAGCAACCAAACACTTAGGGATGCATCTAGTTCCAAATTCTATGTTTTTAAAAAGAGTTTGATTTTTTCTTTTTACCTTTGCAAAAAAATTCTTGAAATTGGTGTGTAGAATGTTGCAAACTAGAATCGGAACTGCACTTGAAACTAGCTTCCTATCAGAAACAACACCCTATTATTCTTTCTCTCCTATTAATTAGATGAGCTGCCTCCGAAGTTCAATTTTCATTTTTAATTTTGCAACAAGCCAATTTAATTGGCCCATCATCACTCAAAAAGAAATGAAACTATGGGAGGCACTCCAAAGTAAAAGGTTCTATTTTGAAGTATAGAGTTCCTCCCCTTTGACACAGCTATACAGGTGAAAGGAGGACAACATTTGCCAAAGCAAATGTGAGGATAAAAAGTGAGGTGCTTATATGGAGAACATGTTGGGGAACACATTTGGAACATATTGGGAACATGATGAGAACCCATTGGGGAACTTAGAGGGGAACATGGTGGGAACGCATTGGAAACCAAACCTGAAACCTGATTGCAAACTTTTTTTGGCTCAGGTTTTCCAGTCTTTTGTAAGTAGCCTTTGTACTTGGTTGTGTGATTATTTTTTAATGCAAAGCAAATGCTTTCCAAAAAAGCTGCATGCATGGAGGTTGTATGTGTAATTCAGGTGGCCACTTTTTTATTTGTTGTACAATTTGCTAGTACTTACACAATCTCCACTCTCGGGGCGGAGGAGAGTACCTATACAGTATGTGCATGAAATTGGACTTGGTTTTCAAAGGAAGAGGGACTGACCTTCTTTTGGAACCAAAAGTTGTTGCCAGTTTCAGGTATGCTAGGAACTAGGTTCCGAACTGGACCGCAAATTCCAACAAATTAATAATATAATAGTTCACAAGTGCCAACAAGTGTTTTTATTAATTTATTTTATTTTTTATTTTTATTTTTATAAATGTGGCATACATAGGTGGGGTTCGCAAGCCGTCCAAAAGAAGGCTAAGCCAAATTTAAACCCAAAGTTACTAATAAATGCTAGAACATTGATGTCAGGATATTAATAAATAATTGCTAAACCCTAAAACATTGGCCCCAAGGGTTGCAAATTGGCCTCCCAAATTTGATGGTATCCTTTTTTTTTTGTCAAGCCTTGGGGCCAATACAAGCCCAAGAATAAAGTTCAGCATTTTATTAGTATTTGGGGCAGATTGAAAAGTTTTTTTTTTCCCCTGGTTCAGCCTTGACTCCTATAGTGTAAAGCTCTTGGGGGGCTGATTTCAACTTTTGCACCAATAGGAATGCTGGATTTTGGATTGAACATTGGCCCTGACTCCTAGTGTAAAACGGGCCTTATTTATATAATGGTGACAAACAACTAGAGGCCTTAAACTCTGTGACAACTGAAACAACTTTTGATCACCAGAGTCCTACGATGACACAACACCATTTTGTAGGACTAGCTTTAAGAGTCCTACGCTCGACCCAACACCATTTTGTAGGACTAGCTTTAAGAGTCCTACGCACGACCCAACACCATTTTGTAGGACTAGCTTTAAGAGTCCTATGCACGACCCAACACCAACCCAACACCATTTTGTAGGACTGGCTTTCAGGAATGGTGTGCATTGTGACAACAGCAACAACCAACATGAGAGGTATTTGGGTGGGGGTGGGGCAGGGAGGGGGAGACAAGGTTCTGCAACTTCTCTGCTCTATTTGGAGTTCTAAGCTGTAAGTGGGTTCTGGCAAACTAGCCTTGGTGGTGGGTGAATACATCCGAAGCTGGCACCTAAAAACACAACATGCCAGGAGGACCAGCACCTGTACTGGTTGCTTTGCTTTGCACACAAGTGTGCAATGAGTTTGCCAAGGATGGCTGCCTAAAACCTGAAGGCAGCCAGGCAGCCAGGTTCTGGCAAACTCACTGAAATAGAGGATGTGTGGGTGGGTGGAGCTGCTGCTATTACAGTGTCCATAGATGAAGCCAAAAAGAACATATCACTCCTCATGTTTCACATTATAGAATTGTAGTTTTGGCTGCCTGATGAAGGCAGCCACCACTGCAGAGATTGTTATGTGATCCAGCACCCTCCCCTTCCCCTCCCCCACCCATTCACCCACCCACCCACCCACCCACCAGTGCACTGGCCATCAGTAAGCCTTTATGACTCTGTTATGTATGAACACACAACTGAGTGAGTACCAAGGTTTCACCTTGGTTGTTAGCCCTCCTATTTGGTTCCTCCCCTTCTTAGGTTGACTACCTATGTCAGTGGGTTAAGGACTTGTGTTGGGTGGTGATTCTTTATTTTGATGAAGAACCTCTTGTTTAGGTTTAGGGTTTAAGTCAAATAAATTAGAACAATGTAGGTTCTGTTTTTTTGGTTCTATGCATGAAAAGGACTCCCTTCCAGGTCTAGTTCTTCCAAAAAAAAACCTTAGTTCAGCAGTTCTAACTAGTGTTGTTTTGGTATCAGCAAAATGTCAAGTATAAACCTGGGTATGCACTAAGGTATCAACTATCTTACCCATAGGTTATCAATGTTCCCATATGGTGGATGAGAATTGTATTTTTTGGTTTATGGTTTGGCAAAAAGTTGGGATTTACCTAAACATGCAGGTGTAGGGTTTAGAAAATCAACATATACCAAGGTCTGACATTTTCTTTTGAATACTAGTATCAAGAGAATGGTATCAAGGTTGTGCTACATCTTGGTTCATGAATGTTCATTTTGGAGGTGGCGTCAGTTTATGAGTGCACCTTTTGGTTGGAGATAGCAACGTAAGATTTGTAAGATCCTTCCTACATCCAACTTTGAATCATCATCACAAGGAGGAGCTCGTTTTGAAAGTGAGATTCCTTATTTGTTACTTGCTTCATGCATTCAAAGTTGTTGAAATTTGAAAGTCAAGAAGGTTTGTGTGTTTAAGCTTTTCATTGAAGCTTTGGTTATCCATGCCTTCTTGTTTTGTGAATGTATAGTGCTTTAAATCCTCTTCATCCTCTTGTTTTATGAATGTTTCCATCAAATGTTCACCTTCCTCACCTTTTTGTTTTGTGAATGTAGCTATTTTTGAATCCCTATTGCCTTGTTGTTTTGCCAGTGTTTATAATTTCTAGTTATCCTTGCCTTCCTGTTTTGCAGTTTTATGGTGCTTTAGATCCTTCTTGCTTTCTTGTTTTGCGATTATCCAATGCTTTAGATCCTCTTTGCCTTCTTATTTTACAATGGTTTGGTATTTCGAATCCTCTTCACCTTCTTATTTTGCAATTATTTGGTATTTCAAATCCTATTTGCCTTCTTCTTTTGCAATTGTCTACTTGTTTTAATCATTATATATGGATTGATCTTAGTTTGTGGGCTTTTATGGAGATGAATTTCACATTATAGGGTTTGAACATTTGGTTGTCAACAAGCTTGAGAGCTCGATTTTGTCATAGGAGGTGCTACAAGAGGTTGAGGCTATAACTAATGAAAAGTGACAAGTTGACAAAGAAATGTTTTGGAATCAACAATTAGCATAGCTCACTACCAACACTAGTTCCTGGGTTCCCTTTTATTGCATAACATAGTCATGACCCATCTTCATGTTGAACAACAATACTACAAAGGTTGTCATGTAAGGGGTGCACAACTCATGAAATGTGTGATGTGTCATTTTAAAAATATTTCTACAAGTTTTCAAAGTTCAACCACATCCCGAAAAGGATTTATTACTTATAACCCTGAGCATGGCATTATGGCCATGAAGAAACATGTTGCAAATGAACATAATTTGAATTTGCAAAAGTATCTCTTGCACATGAATTTTGTTGTAAAAGGTAAAGATGGTGGTAAATGGCAGAAATGTAAACATAAGGTAATTGTCACACCTACATCCATCGTCAATGTTTTTGGAAATGTGAGGCCTTATTAAAAAACTAACCCTATTTAAATTGGGTTTATTTAGGAACTTGTTTTGATGATTGCTAAAGGCTACATGCCTTTGTTAGGTCTATGTATGGTTGGGTGGATCAATTTGGCACAGAACCAAAGTCCTTATTTACTCAAAAAAATGGTCAATTTTTGGAAAGTACAACTAGTTAATTACATTGATTTACATTGATTTCCTCCATATTTGTTCCATGTCATTTATGGCACATCTAGAGTTTTTTTTTTTTTTTTAAAGCATCTAAGCAAAAAAATCATAAAATATTTCTTCCTCCACTATGATATGGACTTATGAAAAAATGTTCATAATTAGCCCATTCAAAAATCCATAAGTATAGGTTTAAAATTCAACTCATTATTTATTTTGTTCCTATGCTTCTTTGATATGATATATCAGTAATTCCAAGTCCTTAACACACACCTCATTAGTTAATGGACCATAACATAGTCCACAAAGAAATGAAAGTCAAAAGTGAAGTCCCTGAGTTTTGAGTTCAAAAGTCTATGGCTTTTATGATTTAGTAAAATAATTTTGTGCATCATGTAAATATTCAAGTTAAGATCTTTAAACCAAATCCATTTTAATAAATTAAAAAACTTATAAAATGACATGGCCATTGTAATGGCAACCACAAGGCAAAATTGGTTAGCATGACACCCAAATTGGTCCACCCAACCATGCATCAACCCCGACATCAATTATGGAGAACCTTTGGTTGAGGCAAATGGTGCTACACCTTCAAGTGGTCAAGTTCAATTTCCCTCCTATAAACAACTTGTTCGTGAACACCTTTTAGTTCTATTATAAAAAAATCATGGCAATTTATGTGTTTTTTACCATTGCTCAATGAACAACTATGCCAAAAACATTTGATCTTTGGATGTCAAGGTGAAGCTATGACACTTTTGCTTTGGTCATCAATCTCATTAACCTTAGTTGGATTCCTTGTTACATAAATATTGGACTATTTGAAACACATGATACTTTTGGTGCAATTCTTACAAAGCAAGTGAAAATATTATTGGTTGAATTCAACTTGACAAATAAGGTGATTATGTATGTAAAGGATGAAGGAACTAACTTAAATTTTCTCACAACTACCCTCACTTCTATTGTGTTATGCAAGCTTTTACAATTACCTCAACCATTTGTTAACTTTTGTTTTCGTCAAGTTATGTCAAAGGCATGTCAATATTTCATGAAGAAGCTAAGGTGAGTGTGGGCATGAAGGAAGTTAGTTTGAAAGATGTGCAAGTTGATTTCCAAAGACAATTACCTACATTAAAAAGTCTACAAAAGGTACACTTTGTTTTGCAGATTCCATGTGGAAAATGCATATGGTCTTGATCCATTAATGTAGTGGTTGTTAGTGAGTTTAAGTTCCCAAATGTGATTTTTTTGGCACAACAAATTAGGGCATCCTGAGTTCATAGATTGAGATTAAGTGGACTTTCTGAATTGTAGGTGTGTTCATTAGTTTGTGATGATATTGTTTTGGAGTTGAAAATCTTGACAACCTTGTCATGATATACAAGAATTGGCCCTTAGATGCATGGCTTCATTGCAAGCTTGTTGATGGAGACAAATTGGATGAGTTTTTTTATGGTTGTAGATGCATTGCTAGAAGAAAATGCGGACTTACTTGAGAGGCAAGCTATTTAAAAAAGACAAAATGAAGAAATAGATTGCTAGGTGAAGATCTTTGATGCTAGATGATGTTATATGGGTTGCAAATCTACTCAAATTTTGTGCTTAGATTTTGTACATGACATTTCTTTATAAAACCCAAACCTTATATTCTTTCTGAAATTCATTTTGCTCCTTGTTTGTTGTTTGCTCTCCAATGCACAATGCTTGCTTGTTGTGCTTGTTTTTTTTCTTACGTCTAATCAAACCCACTTTGAACAACAAAACTCTAAACTTGATACTTAGATCCAAGTTGATATTTGAATGCATGTCCAATGTTTAATACCTATGTTAATACTTGTTTGTTGAATGGCATACAACTTATTATTATTGATAGCATACTACTATCAAAAAGTTTAAAATTTAAAAACTTTAAACCTTTACCCAAAGTTTTAAAAAACAAACCTAATACCAAAAATTGCTTGATATTTCCAATACCTACTACAAGAACAACATTGTTTCTAACCCACCAAACCAAACACCTACTTAACACTCATAAATATTATAAATAAGTACGTAAAGAATGTAAGTGATTGCAATGTAGGTAGGTAAGTAGATAAAACACTTGATAAGTACCAAGGAACTAGATGAATACATGTGGATGATTGGTACATAGCTAACCAACTGTTATGGGACAAAAATAGAATGAAAAAGTATTTTCTATCCACACATCATCCATCTTCCATGGTGCACTAATGGGTGTTAAGTCACTCTGGCCAAAACAATTTGCTGCAAGTAATTTAATTGGGTTATGGAGGACACTACAATGATAAGCTTTGTTGTCCTTGATTAAAGGGTTGCTAAGAAATGGAGATACCTAGGATACATGATTGCAACATAACAAAAAGTAAAACATGGTACCAATCATCAAAGGCTAATGAGATTTATAATATTAACAAGTTTGGGTCGGATGATAATAGTCCATGAATTAAATGCATGGCATGTCTTGTTTGAGCTTCATGGATGAGAATATTGCCTTGATGGATGGAGAGGAAATCCGGTTGAGTTGCTCAAGTTAGGTAGTAGTTTGTTGTTCAAAGAATGAAACTTTCCTCCCCTTGCATATTCTCTATTTCCACAAACAAACAAACAAAGCAAGCTAAGCTTACCTCAACTTACATAATATGATATCCTTTCCAAGGAAGAAATCTTTACAAGCCAAAAGTTACTATGAGAAATCATGAATTTATGTTGTGTTCCAATCCCACAAATCCCCCCCAGCCCCAAAAAAATATTTTAAAAATTATTCTGAATATTTTGTGCTTGAACTACTAGATCAACACCCAACATTATTGAAACTAACAAAATCAAACCAACAAAGCCTACACACACAAATTAATATTACAAAGGCCAGGTTTTTTTTTATTGTATGTAAAAAAATCTTTACTCCGATCCAAGTAGGGCAGACATTTTGAAATTTGTGGTGCCCATGTATTATTGCAAGCATAACAAAATTTTCCAAATGTTTGCCCTTATTTAAAAAAAATTTCCTGTCATACCCAACAAGTATCAGGAAAATAAATAAATAAATAAATAAAATTTTTGAGCAGGTCTTTATGCAGTAGCAGAAATTTATGTTTAATTAATTAATTAATTAATTAAATTATGTTCTCATTGCCTAGAGAGTGGTGGAGTGGTGGTTCTGTCTGTAATCTGTTCCTTGTGTGATGGTGGTGGCCCAGTTTGAGAATATTCATGCACTTATTTGATCATCACCACAGGTGTCCCAGGAGCTTTGCATTTCTAAATGGGAAAAACTAATAATATTGAAAGAATATCACATTGAAGAAAATGGCACTCATGTGATTTCCTATCCTCTTCCAGGGTTCCTTTCTGCAAGAAAAGAACCAAGGAAAAAAACACACACACACACACACACACACACATTCTCCTTCAAAGCCAACATTGTTGTCAGTAGTTTGCACTAATAAGATGAAGAGGAGAGAGAGAGAAACCCCACAAGATTCATATCCAACACTATTTGTGTCAAATGATTAGTTTCAACAACAATTTGAACATTTCAACCCTAATGTAATAATGTAGGCCATATGTATACACCTAATCACTTCTCTTCAATAATTTGTCTTTTAGCATTGTTTTCTTGTTGGTGGTCTCAAAATCCCTTTTGTTCAAACTTGTAAAGCTTACACACACACACACACACACACAATATATATATGGTTTCACTTTTAGAAGAAAATATTTTCAAATACTCGACCAATGAACTCATTTGTCAATAGCATGTCCTTATCAAAGTTAATAATAGCATGGGTGGCTGATTCAAACCCCTCCCCCAAGTACTCACTTGCCTGGAGAGTAACTGAAGTGTAGCTGTGATCACAACAACCTAATGGAAAGAGACCCTGAGTGTGGCGAGTGTCATGTGAACTTTGATAAAGTTTCTTCTTGAGGAGAGTCCTGGTTAATCATTCAATTTAGTTTCGGGTTTGGAATGATTGAGCTGTTGGGACCAAGTTCGAGACCATCTCCAACTAGGTCGGTTGTGTGAGGGCTAAGATAATAGCCATCACACTTGTATCATAGCACATGTTCCCCATGGGCCACAACTAGCTCATGTTTCACATACACATCAAGGAGTTGAATGAACCCCAGTTTTGTCTGTTTTTTGGGCCACAATTAGGATTCAGAGGTACCAAAAAACAGTTGAGACCAGTCCGCTCATGACTCATGAGCTTGTGTCCTGAGGTAGCACCATTAATGTGTGAAACCAACTTGGATTGAAAACACAAAATCATCCATCCAGAAGCATCATTTAAATTAGCTTTTGGATTCCATTGTGGATGGGAATATTAATAATAGTCATGGGTTTTATGCAAGAGAAGTGTTGATTTATGACAAAAATCACGGCATCAAGGTTGATGCCCAATTTCTGTTATCACATTGCATCATGCCCATAGTGGTGGAAAAACAAATGAACTGAAATACGTGCACACACACATTTGTGTCACATTGCTTCATGCCCATCATGGTATGAAAACATGGAACTGAAAGCTAGGGTTTAGGGTTTTTTAGGGTACAAGCACATTCAAGTTACATTGCATGGTGTCCATCGTGATACATAACCATCTCTATTGAGAATCTCGACACTCTGACTAGCTATTGAGTCACAAGTTACAACCCATAACCTTCAACTTAGGTTTCAGTAGTGACCCACTAATTACCACCACAAGGTAGCACTCTCAGCTCTCATTGCCCCCAATGAATCTGTAACCGCTCGTTGCATGGATGAAAATATCATACCTGAAACACCTGACTCTGATCAGTCGATACCACGCTTGCTGGTGCCACTCAAAGAGACTGACTCTCATGCTTGGAAGAAAAGAGGGCTTCTGGATTCTCCTTAGGGATGGTTGTGTCCAAACTCCAAACCGGGGAGAGGGCACTGGTTACCGAAAATAGTCTTGACCCATCCATGCCATGGATGAATATTCTTGATAACAAACCCGCCCCCTTCGTGATTACCTAGTCAAAAAGCGTGTGCAATGCACCCATTAAAGGCCCTTGACTTCTCTAGTGACAGAAGAAATTCACAGCCTTCCCTTCCTCATAGTTGTCACTGCAATCAGTACAAGAGTATGTCTGCAAATTTTTCCTCTCAATTTGCCTGTTTTTGTTTTTTTTTCTCACTTTGTTGTTTTTTGCACTCATAACCTCCCATGTTATGAGTGACAAGGGCCATGCCAGGTAATGGAGTTATCTGTAAGGGAAGGGAAACACAGCACCAGAACCCTGAGTTTGGTCACACACACACGGGTTGAGATTCAAAAAAAACCTGCAAAAAAATACATTAGCATTCGAAGAGGGATGAAACTCACAAAACCATCAATTTTGGTGGTAAATTGAGTTTCATCCTGCCTTTCCTTTTTCCTGAGCGCCTCCACTGCTGCTACATATATATTTTCACTACTCCTACCTGTACAACTTCTGTAATAATTACAGTTGAACCTCGTGCATTGAATGCTGAGTTTCAGCATTTCATACTGAGATTTAATAAAATTTCCTTACTTTGCGGATACCACTGAAAGAGAGGATAAGGGGTGAAAGGAGGCCCAAAAACAGGGTGAAGAAGACAGGGTGACTTTACGAATAACTCTAATATGTGCCAAGGGTCTTGTAGCATGTTACATACTTACTAGCACCCCTAACATGCCCATAACTGCAGCTGCATAACTATTGTACTGACTCCATTAACAAACTATGGACATAGGGTATATGTTATTTTAGGGCTTCAAAGTGCCCTTGTCTGTTGAGGCCAATTTAATGACAAAATCCCATGAAAAAGGACACTTCTCTTTTCTTGTACCTGAAAGTTGAAGTTGACGCTAAAACTGTACAAAATTTGATCCCATAATCATAACTCTCCCAAAACTTTCTTCTCACTTTCATTGTTGTTGAAGAGGATCTTCACTCTTTATTTTGGGGGGGGCGGGGGGATGCTTGGACCAATGACTTCGAGGTATTAAATCATTTGCTTTGTACAATGGAGGATGCTCTCTAATTACATGGTACCTACTAATGTCCACTCAATGGGTATGTGTGATCCACCATTAAGAAGCATTCATTAACATGGGTACACTCTGTTATGCATGCCTTTAGTATTGTCACCAGTTCCAGGCCACATATCTCCAGACATCCATTGGAATTTGGTACCCATTTCTTCTCCTCTCTCCAATCCATTACCTAATTATGGAATAGAAAAGAACTACCTATTTATTACCAGTGGCCTTTTTTTTTATTTTTTTCTTTTTTTGCTGGCTATGTATAGCCAAAAATTTATATTAAACATTTTTAAAATGCTAAAATCATGTGCCATTTGAGATTTTCAATAGCCAGAATTGGACCAAAAAAATTGCAAAAAACCTTTAGATTTCTATAAATGGTTCAAAGTAGGTAAGCCAAAACCTATAGAAGGATGCTTTTTTTATGAATTACTTTCAAATTTATTTTGTAACCAAAACCAAATTTGGCTAAAATCTTCCTGTAGATCATTTAAAAATTAGATGATAGTATAAAGCGAGAGATTATTTAAATATTATGGTCGGTCAATCAAAAGCAATCAATTTCTTTTGCCAAGCCTTGTGCATAACAATGTATCCAGCCTTGTTTTTTACTGGCAATTTCTTGCCAAAAACAAATAATTCAAAATTCAAAAACTTGGAAATTAAGTGATTTTTCAAAGGTTTTTCCACATGCCAAAAGTGACCCCAAAAATAATAAAATTCACCAAATTGTTATATTTTTTATTTTTATAGTGTGGCCATAAGTAATATACAACTTTGAATTGATTTCAAAATTGTAATTCATATCTGGTTTATAGCCAGATTTGGCTAAAAGTTCATAGGGATGATTGCCATTTTTTTCTTTACATCTTCCTATGGATGATCACCATTTAGGCTACATTTAAAAAATTAATCCGAGAAATGACAATGAATGAATCCTTGAGTAAACCCCTTTTCACACTTTTTAAAAGCCTTTTTACTGGTGTCACTGGCTATTAGATCATAATGCTAGTACATGATTAAAAATTCCCTGCATTATTAGTAAAAGGGCAAAAGGCCACTCTCACACCCAATGGTGGTGGTGGTCCTCACTAGATATTATTGACAACCCAAGAAACAAGCAAACTATTTGAAATTAATTAATTATTTAAATTTAATTCTATGACCAATTACTTGAGACATATTATTGTCATGTGAAGGTGTCCCAATTTTATTTTTTTTAAATTAAAAAAAGAGGATGAATGTATAGGTCTACTACTACTCTCATAAAAAGCATGTCCTAATTAGAAGAAGGTTGAAGGAACTACTTTACATTTGGGCTGCAAGCATCCACTGATTAGGCATGGTATCCCCTCAACCCAAGAATTCAAAACCCAAGGCATCCCTAACACCACAGGTTTAGCTCAAATTTTCAAGCTTTTTTCTGTCAGGAAGCAGCATTAGCCT
>Ga0209611_10004733_pt1 | contig 23157 bp, 12 predicted proteins | sample S1TSphgellanicum_3_FD_187693 | JGI IMG/M metagenome (GOLD analysis project Ga0209611, IMG submission 187693) | Host-associated microbial communities from peat moss isolated from Minnesota, USA - S1T2_Fc - Sphagnum magellanicum MG (SPAdes) (version 2) | ecosystem: Host-associated > Plants > Peat... | reverse complement strand
TATTGAAAACTTTAATGTGAAATGGATTCTCAAGGATAAGATTTATAAAAATCACATCCTTTAGAATTTTAAATAAATAAATATATAAAGAAAGTTTCAATGCACTTCACTAATAATTTTTTCATTTGATGATGCTTTATTTTTTAATTTTTATTTTGACGCTACTCTGACATATTTTTTGAATCCACATTTTTCATTTTCTTTATGTGATAAACGTAATGTTATCATTTCAAAAGTCCATTACGAATCCATAATCCTTTTAGAATCATCCAAAATTTTTATCATGATTCCCATTAAAGTCTATGAAAACATGAATAATTAAAAAATTAACAATGTTAATTTTGAATATGGCTTTAAATTTTACATTTGTATGTATCCAAAATAATATAGTGCAACAATTGAAACGGTCCCCCTATTCATGCTTTCACCTACAATATTCTTTCAATTTTATTTTATTTTAAAATTATTTCCTTCAAGTAATATTAAATAACATTAATTTTGTGAAAATCAAAATATGAAACCCAAACACCAAAAGTGAAACCCAAAATTAAAGGCAACAAATTTCATAAATGTATAATATATGCACATGTCATGAAATTGCCCAAGTTGACCCCCCCATAATGTGCTTTCACCCTATGTAAGGTACCTAGGGGCTATCATTAGGTCATGTAAGCTACCTAAGGCTATGTAAGCATTTTATTTAAAGCTTACTTAAGGGGTGCTTGTAATAGGACCCAATTAGGCCCCCCCTTAATTACTATTTAATTACTAGTAATATTAAGGAAAAATAACATGCCATTGAGTAGAGCATACTAGTATTCATAAGGGAAAAAAAATTAAAAGGATATACAAAGGAAAGGGAGAAAAGGAACGATAATTCTACTATGTTGTATAATTATTGCCCTTTGCCATTGTAGCAAGCTATTGCTAGGAACCTTGGGCCATTACCACCTATTGGTATAATTGACTACTGCCCTGCCCACCCTTTGTTTCTTCTTGCCTACCTTCTAGTATTATAACTCACACCAAAGGATATCACAAAACCCTTTTTATTACCATTCCATAATCACACATTGGGGACTACCATCCCTTGTCCAAAGAAGGGAAAAGAAGAAAATAAAGAAGGATTACCGCCCTAGTTGTAAACCAAGATGGTAGTTTTAGAGTGTGTGCGAAGAAAAAAACAAAAAAAACCTTCAAGGGGTAAAAACAGAGGGAGAGAGAAATAGAGAAAAAAAAGATAAGTGGGGTGGGACTTTTTGTAAGAAAAAGAAAGCCATTAAGGCTCTTCCTTCTTCCTTAAATCCCCATTAGAGTACCTAAAGAATAGTAAATTTCCCATCTAATCTCTAAGTGTCTAGTTAAATCATATCCTACCTTTTAGGCTAAGGGTTGGCTTATTATACCTTCTAGAAAGTGCTAGTTGGCCTTCCACTTCTCCTAGAAATTAGCCTAGAACTAACATTCATTACCCCCAAAAGTGGAGGTCATGACAAGTGTAAAGTTTAGTAATCTAGGACTACCAAATTACACCCCTTTAATTTTTACTAACTCCTTGGGTAAAAATAAAAGAGTTTTTACCACCCCTTTACAACGTCTATGGGCTACATAAACCTATTTAAGGTACTAAGCTACTTAAAAGCTATTTAGGACCAACACAACAGTCATTCTGTAATCATAAAATAATTATTAGGTTGTTTATTTCCAAAGACATTTTACAATTGCATTGAATGTTATAATGTCTTCATTATCCATGTCATTATAAAATAATCATTATGTAATCATATAGCAATTACCAAATCAAGTTCATTTTCTAATCATTTTATAGTTGCATTAAAATGCCAAGTCATCATTATCCAATCCCTTGGATAATGAAACTTGTCAAAAGGTTCAAATCTTGTTATTTGTGAATATGTTAGGACCTTTTATGTTGTTTGAAGTTGGGTGCAAATTTGAGCCCTTTCCATTTGAGATGTTGAAGTAGATTCTCCTTCCATCGAAGGATTCAACGTTTCAATGACCACGTCGTCTATTCAACCATCAAGGAAATGGGCCGGTACTTCCATATTGTTTAGTGGTGGAGGGACAAGTTTGGCACATCAAGCAAATAGGGCCTTCACCCATGGTTATGCCCTTGAACACATTATAATTATAATTCACCCATTGCCATCATATCAATAGTTCAAATGGAAAAGCATTTTATCCTTGTGGTATGAAATAACATTGCCACAAAACTTGCATTTCACCTTCCCTACCTGTTTATTAACATCAAATACCATGGACTCCATATGTTCCGCCTTCCTTCCACAAAAAAAACACAAAAACAATAGGGTTGAATAATATAATTAGGTATTTAATAATAAGATCGGACTCCACCTTTAGGGCTATAATTGAAATTCAACACCAATTGTAAATGCAATATGACAATTTAAAATTTGAACACCCATAAAGATTTCACCCCTCCTTCCCAAGATATATGGCAATGGTTGTTTGTTAAACAACACAAAGCCCACACACCTCAAAGGAGTAAATAAATTGAGATTACAACCTTTTTACTTTTTATTACCAAACAACACCAAATTCCATCACCAAATCAATGGTGGAGATCAATCCATGATTGATTGAAATCCAAAATGAAAGTTTTTTGTTGCCATACATGTGGCGACTTAAAAAAAATTCAATCACCACACAATTGGTGATGAAATGCTTTCTGTTGTAATAGGATATGAAGGATTTTTAATAATCACATGATTGGTGATCAAACATTTTCGGTTGCCATAGGAATAGTGACTGAAATATTTAGTTGTCACATGATTAGCGATTGAAATTTTTTGGTTGCCAATCCTATTGCAACCAAATTTATTTTTGTTTGCCAATTGTAATGGTGGTAGCCCGGGTGTAAATTTTTTTTCTTATGTCAATCTTGACAAACACATCAAGATGGATGTTAACGTGACACCCAACGCAAAATGGTTACATCATGTCAATTTTGACAACCTTGACAAATACTTAGCAAAACTTTAACTAAACATTGGCTAAACTTTGTTTAAACTAAAAATTGGTTGAAATTTGGTTAAATTAAAAGTTGATTAAAATTTTGGTAAATTGTAGTTAACAAAATTTTGGTTAAACCTTGGTTAAACTAACATTTGGTTAAAAGTTGATTAAACATTGCTTAAATTAAAACTTGGTTAAACCTTGGATAAAACTTGGTTAAACTTTGGTTAAATTTTGATGAAACAAAAATTTGTTAAATTTTGGCTAAATTAACATGTGGTTAAAATTTTGTTAAACATTGATTAAGTTAAAACTTGGTTATATTTTGGTGATATTAAAACTTGTCTAAACTTGGTTGGATTAAAACTTGAATAAAACTTGGCTACACATCGACAAATGTAAAATATGGCAAAAAAATATTTGTCTAAACCTTGGTGAAATTAAGACTCATCAATAATTAATAAGAAATTATTTATTATTTATTTTTAATAACTAATAGATATTATTTATACCTACTAATTATGATTAAGTATTATTTGATTAAATAATTAACTAAAATGTAGATTTTATTATCTATTAATTTAAATATTAATCAATGTCTCATTATTAATAAGTAATAAAAATATTTAAAATAATAATAATAATGAAATGCTAATTTTAAATATTATCCATTAATTATCAACTAATTAATTATGATTAATATTATTAACTATTAATTTTAAAACTAATTAATTAACTTGTAATGAATAGTAGTATACCTATTAAATGTGGCATATAATTAATATGTAATAATCTAAATTTTTATGTCCCCAACTTGATTATTAAATAATTAGCTTAATTTAATTACCTATTTACATATCTACCTACTTACAAATTCATCTACTTATTTACTTCACTACTTTATTAGCCTATTTAGCCCACCCACAATATAAGCAAAATGTATATTTGATATGCTCTAAATATAACATTATATATATAAACATTGTGATGTATATTAAAAATATAGGTACATCACATAGAGATAATCAAGTTACAACTACTTTTAGAACTAATTTGATATAAAGATTTCTTTTTAGATGAAAAGTCCAAAAAGTTAGTCAACATGAAAAATTAAAAATTTAATAGTCATAAATTAATTGCACCATAATTACAATAATAATAATAATATATATTTTTAAAAAATTAATTATATTAATGACAAAACATAGTTGCAAATGACAATTAATTGCATAGTCACAAATTGAATGGTTACATAATATAATATATATTTTAATAATGAAATTTTTTTGTTGAATTTTCATTTTTAAAAAATTTAATATTAGGAAACATCTAGGTAAACACCATGTTAACACTTGTTACCAACAAGGATGCCATTTCGTTCTTAGCATTAGTTAACATTGCATATGCGAATTTGAAAAAAAGAGAAATTTTGGAACAGTGAGTTACCACATACTTGACATTAAGTGGAAATGGTCCTCTAAAGGAGCAACAATAGTTACAATAATCCTCAATCTTCATTGATGGCAAGGACTTGCTGGTGGCTAATGTAGAAGATTCTGGGGTTGTTTTTTCCAAAAGCAAAGTAGCAGAACATTGACCTTCAATGGACCATCAGTTGTGTCAATGGCTATTGAGTAGGAGAAAATAAAAAACCAAGGAGGGTTTATCTCCAATATGTGAGCTAGTGTCACGTTGTGAATTGCTTTATTGGAATCAGGTGAGAACAGAGACAGCAATTGGACTACTACAACATAGAAAAAGGAGTGAAATGGTGTGTTGCCTAAAGAAACTAAAGTATGGGAAGTCCTTGAAATTGGCAATGATTTATAACCTTGGACTTCAAAGTATGAATCATTTGATTTGAATGAATTTGTAGCATTCAACTCTGTTGAAGATATAAGGACAATTTGACTCTATCTACACCTAGGAATTGGCCATATATATGTATTGTCATGGGTAAGGAGTGAAACGGTGTGTTGCGTGCAGAAACTAAAGTCTGGGAACTGTTTAAAACTGTAGACGATTTATAGACTTGGACTTGAAAATATGAATCAATCGATTTGAATGCATTTATGACCTTCGACTCCGTGGAGGATGTAATGACAATTTGACTCTATCTATGGTCAATTCGTAGTTGACAATGACTAGGAATTGACAATAGATATATTGTCATGGGTGAGCCCAACCGTACCAAGCTAGCATCACATCAAGCTGCACATTATGGTTGTGCAGTCAGGCCAAGGATGACACATTGGATCCCACCTAAACTCCTCAAGTGAGCACCTGTGGTTGGAAGTAGTCTTTGGAAAATTGATCTCCTAAGATGACATTGTTTCATATAGGGCCCACCTTCAAAGGAGGCCATATCTACAGTTTGGGGAATAAGTGAAAAGTTTATCCAAAAATGCACATAATGATAGAATTAATCATAATAAGTACATTAGTATGAGAATCAAGAAAGCAACTTATCTCTTTTCTTTTATGAAATCAAAGTTTCACATTCGTAATAACAAATACAAGTATGATACACTATGATGGATTTGGCATTTTTATATATGGAGGTTATACATGGCTATTCTAAATGATTATTTATATTTGAAACTTGGATAAAATGTGCATAAATGATCGTGTGGAGCAATAGAGACCCATACTAACAATGATAATCTAGTGTAAAATCTCGTCAAATTACTAATTAAAAATGCCTATCTAACCAGGGTCTATTTTGGTAGCTAAATTTGCCCACTTGGCCACCAACAAAAAACGGGGGCTATGACTTTAACAAAGGTTTTCTTGAGGATAAATTGACCCAAAGTTGCCATGTTTCCAGGAGAAAAGAAGTTGAATACGCTACTTTTAGACCATAGGTTCTTGCATGTCACCAATATATATATATATATATATATCTACAGGGGTTTGAAAAAATTCTAAATCAGGATTTTTTCCTCTGACCTCTAGCCAAATTTGGCTAAGTTGTCTCGTAAATGATAGCCAGTCCACCTACCTCACAATTTTAAAAAAAAAAACCCCATGACAAAATAGTGAATGACTGTCCAGTCTAGTGTGGGTGGTAGGGATTTCAATTGCGAAGCACTAAAACAGAGACACGAAGGACAAAACCTGTGCATGCCACTAATTGGTGTGGAGTAAAGTGTGGCTAAACGCATGGCAGTTGCTACGATTATGGCTAAAAGTGTGGCATATGGATAGCACCAAAACACCATTTGCTAGTCACTACATTTTTATGTGGTCCCAAGAAAAAAAGTTATTCAGATAAGGATTCGCAACTGCGAATCAATTCGCAGTTGTAAAACAATGGCTAGAAGTGCCCGCATATATATAGCAGAGAGCACCATTTGGTACTAGCTGCAATTAACAAGTGGTTTCCAGGAAAAATTATTCCATAAAGCTGGACACATGATATCTGGTTGGGTTTCAGTTTAAAACAATGGCTACAATTGCGGCATATAGATAGCACAAAGTTCTAGTTTGGAAATGGATATACCGACCAGATTTGGAATATCCATCATGGTCGGATTCTCAAGATGAAGCCGAGTCGCATAATATTTACATGTTTCAAGGAAAAACTATTAAGTTGCATGATAGTTACTTTCTACATTCAGAAGACCATGAATAATTTCATAAAGAATCAAGAATGTGCTTCAAATACAATGGGACTTAAACTAAAACTGAAACTAAACCTGGCATGACTGAAAATGCCTTATTTCGTGTTTGACGGGTTTAATCTTATATTCTTGTTGGAATCAGCCCATAAAGACACAATGAAGCTCTTGGATTTTAAAGGTTGTGTGAATTTGTTCAAAACCACATGGGTTGCTATCTTTATTCAAAAAAGAACTCATTGAGCCAAAATAGTTGCATGTCCTCCACAGTTCATATTTTGCAAATTTGATGTCATCTTCTAGTTCAGATCACCCAATAAAGAAATTATGGAGGTCTTGGTATTAAGGGTTGCGAGTTTGTTTCTCAAAAGCTGGAGATGGGTTCTTGTAGATAGGGGCTTGGTTTTGAAAAGAACTCATTGAGGTGAAAATAATTGCTCAGGAAAGCAGCCAATTTATTATTGCTATTGGTTTCTGGTTGTCAATTTGAAGACTTTTAATACACAGAGGTCCAACTAACAAAATTATCAGTACCAAATGAGAAATTGGTCTTGGTCCACAAATTGAACTGGCCCTTGCTGATGCTCATCCCAGATTGTGCAGTGTTGCAACATTAATATACAAAACAAGGACATGGAAGATTTATTTCCAGTCCACATTTTTTACTGTTTCAGACATGGTTTAGCTGATGTATCTATGTGCTTTGAGGATTTGGATATTTAACACAAAATTTTACAAAAAGAAAAGCTTAGCATCAGCTCAAAGAAATATTAAAGTATTATAATTGTCAAAAATGACAAAACGTGAATTTTTCATGTCTTTTTTCATGTACCCTCACATGGGTCGGTCACGTCCTAGCATCATGTAGCAGTATTATTCTTGGAATATACACTTTTTTAATCCACAAGATATTCAGAGATATTATAAGATATTTCAAAATATTGTAGAATATGTGTTTGAAATATTCTAAATAGAGTCTGGGTGTGATTTACACCTTTGCAGTGTCAATTTTTACATGACGTGACAATGACCTTACACGATGTGACGTGCTAACTACGTAATATACATGTTCAAATTTAAAAAATTGAAGAACATAAAAAGCTCAGTTGAATGAACAATTTTGCGAAAAATACAACATGAATTTTTCTTATTAAGCTTTATTGCAATTTTCAGATCAGACTCATTGATATTGGTGAATTGAGGTACATGAACTGGACTAATTGTTAAAACTTTATATAGGTGCAATATGGGGAACATGCAGTCTTGGTTTTGGACACAAGGTCAGTTTCTTGGTGAACAAGAGATAAAGTCATGGGACTTAAAATGTAAGGTACGGATTCAATACTATTGGGCATTTCTAATAAAGATTGGTGCACAGGCTAGTTTTGGTAATTTAGCCAAGAAATTGTGTTAGACTATAATTGAAGGAAAAAAACATGACTATTCTCTCAAGGACTATTTATGTTATAATCTGAAAGAGTTCTATCTTTCAAAGAGGTCATTACTCATTTCCTTACAACCTCCACAAATAAGATTTCATTATGGTCTCCACAAATAAAATCCACCATGTAATAATTGAGATGTGGCCTTGGCAAAACACTCTCAATTGAATTGTGCAATTGAAAATTACATTCTTTAGGCAAAGTTGAAGCTCCAAAAACGAAGAGGGACAAGTACTTCATCCAAAGTACTGGGAATATGCTCTAAAGGACATTTAATACTAGTAATCTCATTCTGATTGGAGAAAACCATAGTTTTACAATTTGATCAATGTTGAATTTGCCCCGATTCAAGGCTTTTGGAAATGAAAGTGGTAGCATTTCAAGTATGTCCACACCTTCTCTATTGTCTGCATGTGTGAAGAATGGACACACCATATGACACATGTTTTTCATTGCATAGTGAAAGTACTAAAGAATGGGTGGTGAACAACAGATTCCTCCAGGGGGCGCAATTGAACTTCAATTGAATGCAAGGGACAGCACCGCTGCAAAATCGCTGGATCAGCCTTCCAATCCGGCTGTTGTGGGGCTCTGAATAGGCTCCTGTGCTTTTAATGTACTATGGTTGCGCCTGTTATACCCAGGAATGTGATGAGCGTAGTAGGGCAACCAGGCTCACCGCCATTCCAGTAGGTGGTAACAGGTTCTTCCAGGTTTGTTCCAAAGTGTAATTGATCTTTCTGCTGTCAATTCAAATTTCACCCCTATTCTCCAGTGAGAATCAATTCATGGTGTCACTGAAAGCTGAAAATGTGTCTGGATAGTACAATCGAACCAGTTAGGATTAGAGAATTGGCCGTCAACGGTAGAATCTGAACAGGTAAGCTCGTGCTGGGTGAACCCTCTAGGCTGTCAAACAGGGTACAACATATATATTTTTTCTCATTTTAAAAATATTTTTTCATATATGTCTCTTCCTCGTAGTGATCTAGAATAGATGACACATAATACTTTAAGAATAATCAACTTGTGCTTGTAGCTGAATTGGATAGATCACCAAACTACGGATTCGGGGGTTGAGAGTTCAAATCTTTCCAAGCATGAGCTTATCAATCAAATTGTATTAGAAAAATATGTCTAATAACTTGAAAGTAAGTAGTTCTAATCAAACATATTTTTCTTTTATTTCATTGCTTTATTCAAGCTGGCGGAAATAGCTTAATGGTAGAGTATAGCCTTGCCAAGGCTAAGGTTGAGGGTTCAAGTCCTTTTTTCCACTTTGTTTTTTATTTACTTGGTCTTCCAAATTGAGGCTGAAGGGCTATTAAATCTATGATGTTGTATTGTATGATATGCGCAAATCGAAAAATCAATATTTATGGGACTTGTGCCATGTTTCAATTTGTTTTTTTTGTTTTATGGGCCAACTTTCAACGGACTTAACCCTAGATCATAAATGTCCACACAAACAAATGTAATGCACATTTAATGTGTTTAGCTTTCATATGAGATCATAACACCTATGTAATTGATTGACAAAAAATACTTTAGTCCTATTGTGCTTGCCTAGTTCATGGCCTACTCTCTGTCCTTCAAAGCCACGGAACAATGGCTGATCTGGCATTACTGCACAATTGGGCCATAGGGAGGTTGATTAGGCTTACCTTGCTTTTAACCTCAGCTTGGGGTGTGACAAAAAGATAGGGATTTAGGGTTTGTGTGTGAAGAAGGTGTTTTCTATCAGTGTCTTGGCGCTAGAAACCATCTTCTAACTTGTTGACTTGTTATGCACAATATTATTCCTTATGGGGGAGTTTTATGTTGATGACAAGTAAGGAAGAGAAAAAGTTTAGGGATTGAAGTTATGTTTTTTTGTTTTCTCTTTTGTGTGGTGAAAAATGGTGCGAGCAATGGAGTTGGATAGTGGTGCAAGCCTACAAGAGGCGCCAAATTTTCCAAGCTAAGTGTTTTGCTCCTAGTCATTAGAATTGTTGGTTTTGTTTGTGTAGAATCAATTTTGCTAAGGAAATGGATGTTGGGATGAATGCCCAAGATATGCAATCAATGCTTACTTGACTCCAAGAGTTTCGTTGTGTTGGAATGAGGAACAAAACGTTGGTTTTCAATAGGTTTTTCGAGGTAGATAATGGAAGAGATGAGAGGCTTTAGAAGATTTGTTGGCTAGTCAATTGTGGAATTCACTAGTATAATTTGTTGTGTTTGAGTTGAGCCTTAGTCATTGTTCAGGAAGGTTGAGTACCTTACATTGGGAGCTTCAAGTAGTTGTTCCTTCATGGGGAAGCTAGGTGTTTATTGGGAAATTTTCTGAGTTTTCTTCATGATGGGATTATGGCTTGTTAAACATTTTCCTCAAACCTTGATTAAATGTTGATGGGGAAATCAACTACCTTTGAGCCAATATGTGAAGTTCCACAATTAGTGACCATGATAGCCATTGAGAGAGGATCTAGAATGATCTGATCCATTATTTGTCGTAGTTTAAAGTATATATTGCATAGGGCTAGTAGCGATCATATTGTAAGCATGAGCATTCACATTTGAAGTTTTTAGTTGGAATGAAGGTTTGTTGCATTTTAGTATGAGGAATTGATTACATATTCTTTTGTGAATTTCATGTAACCCCACTTTTTGGTTACATGGGGACGCATTGGACAAACCTAGAAAGTGCAAATATGCTTTTGTTTGCATGTTTAAAAAGCAGTGCTTTTGTTTCTTTATGAAATTTTGTGATTTGGCAACAAAGTAAAAGGGATTGTGAATTTTACAAAGGATTTTTTGGGGGAAAAAATGGTACGAAGTTAGCATAATTCAAGGAGGGAAAAAAAAAATTGAATTTGCCATATCAAAAAAAATTTATTTTGCTCTTTGGCCTATACTCGAACCATTGTTCTTTTTTTGTGCGAATTTTTGCCAAAAGGCTTTAAAAATTCAAGGCTTGCAAATCATATAAGGGAAAAAAAGTTTTAAAAATTAAGGCATCATGTTGTAACTTGTGTTTGGGCCTTCAACATGGTGATTGTGTTTGTCTTTATCACGTCAATTTACATAGTCCATCTACATAGTCTGTTTACACAATGTGCTACACATTTTCGTGTTATTTTGTTATGTTTATGTCTTAGTTAGAGGTTTGCTTGATTTAGGTGTTGGTTTTTTGTGCTTAGGATTTAGTTTAGAGGTCTATTGCACTTTCATGTTACTTTATTATGCTTTGTGTTGGTTTGTTGCTTCCATATGCATTATGCCCTCATGTAGCAAGGCGATTTGACTCAGAAGGAGATAACTAAAAGGTTAATTTGTTTTGGTGTTGATGGGGCTTCCATTTTCAAAAGTTGCTGTAATAGAATGACATTTCAATTGAAAAAAAATTTGCTCTTTACATGATGGGACAACATTGCATGGCCCATAAGATGAATTTTGATGTTCAAGTTTTGTCAAATGTGCCCATGGTGGCCAAGTTGGAAGATTTGTTGTAATCAATATATTCTTATTTTTCCAGTTCCCTTAACCAACATTTGATATTCACTAAGCTTGCTAAGATCATGGAAATAAGACTTGGTTGAAGATTTTGCAAAATGTGAAAACTTGGTGGGTAAGCATGTTGGAGCCTTTGAAACAAGTGATGGCAGGATACAAGATACTAATTGCGAAAATGTCATAAGATAGTGTTTTGGTTGTTCAAATAAGGTTCAATCTAGACCTCCTTTGTGATTTTCACATGTTATTGGGCTTGTCTTGTTTGCTACCATTATTAGAGGCAATGAATGCTTTAATCAAATTTGCGCAAGAAAAGGACGTCTTCATTTGTAACTTTGTGGCAGTTGTAAAGATCTACCAAACAAATTTTTATATGATGTATTCATATTCATCCAACAATTATCAACACGAGCATTTCCAAGTGTTTTTAAATGTGGTGAAAACTATTCTACCATAATCACATAGGATTGGGTTACTAACCTCAACAATGGTATGGAAACACTTGCTTTTCATATGGCTTGTCACAGTTATGCAATTCACATTTTCAATTCATTGATTAGTGGGGTTAAACAACTTGTATGTAAGGCCATTTTTGAAACATCCATCATGCAGGTGAGAAGTGAGTGTTCTGTTGTAGTTAACATGTTCATCATTGAATTGGATTCATGCTTTGTGGATTCTGAGTTAGTGAATGCAATTGGCATTGTGTATCCATAGTTTGGATGTAGCTTGATGTTGATTTCTCTTTCTCTTTGCATATGGCTATCATAAAAAAACATTATTGTGAAACAATAAAGGTGAAACCCTCATTGCTACATGTTGCAGAACCTTTGGATGCTAACCTCTTGGATTTGCAATTATGCATATTTAAACTCACCATGAAAACATAAGCGCCAAAGGTTATGGCTGAGCCTTTTGATATTAATCTAGTGACCAAGTTATGGGTCATAATCAACAACAACGCCTAATTCATTCAGTGACTAAGTGAGTATTTGAAGTTGGTTGAAATTGCAGTGGTGTAAGTGCTTGGATCTGTAGAAGATGAATGAACTTTCTCCACATTTGCATTCATGAAGGATAAGTTGTGCAACAAGTTGGGCTTACATTTGGACACAACTATTCGCATGTTTGCATAAAAGTTTTATATTCAAGAAAGCTTCCCTTACCGGGAAGCTATTATAGCTTGGAAGGATTAGAAAGTTCGGATTAGTGCTACCTCTTAACAAGTTCTATTCTTTTCACAACACAAAATTCAAGTGTTCATGTTTTCACAATTTGGACAAGTTTGGTGATTGTGCTAGTGAATGTGCTTGGTTTCTTATAAAATTATGAGGTTTATGGACATTTGGGTGTGGTGGGTGGGACTCTAAGTTGCATTGGGCAAAGTTTGATATTAGACTGGGGTTCAACTCAACCTCAAAGTGTGTACAAATTATGTTTAGTTTTTAGGTTTGGTTTTGTAACAATGTCACTTGTGTCTTTGTTTCTCCTTCCTTTTCAACCCAGGAGCCACATTCTGCACTGGTTTTTTTGGTGGGTGCCAGTTAGACTTCAAAAAAATTAGTGGGTGCCACTTTAACTTATTTCTAAAAAAAATGAATAGCCACTTTGGGCTATCTTGAAAAATCCATGTTGGCCACAAGCTGACTCAACAGATGACCAAGAAGCCAACTAACCCTTTAGCCAAATTACATAAGATGTCAGTTAGGCATATTCAAGGACAGTCATGTTGCCACTTGCGCACATTTTATTTTTTATAAAAAAGAACCGTGACCCAAACTTCGCTAATTCATATCCTGATGCATCTCCAGTCCACCGACTCCTGTGCCAAACAGTTAGCTTTAAATCCAGGATTATGCCTGGGATTCCCTCACTATTACCCATCATTCCAGAGGGATTTTGTGTAAGGGTCATTCCAGCGTGTAAATGCGTTGCTCCAAGGCTCCTGCCTGAAAGGTAGGAAATTATGTGTAAATGCCCTGCTCCCAGGGCTTTATCCGGTCTCCCGTGCACTGGGGGCCCTCCTGTCTGAAGGGTTTGGAAATTATGTTTTGTAATTTCCCACGGCACACTGTGGGCCCTCCTGCCCGAAAGGTAGGAGATTACGTTTTGTAACTTCCCGCGTACATGCAAGCTTCCTGTTTGAGTGGGTCATTTCACAACTGAAGGGCACCCCTGCTGAGGTCTATATATACAGTTCTCCCTCTAAGTTTCATGCCTTGGGCAAACCAGCACCTACACTGGTACCTAAGTTTCACCTCAGGCAATCTGTCCAAAATGGCGGTCACTATGAACATTGTTGCTCAGGACTCTGGAGGGCACTGTCGGATTCCACAGGGTTGTAATGTCGGGATATAGGCTTGAAAATTAGGAGAATCCTACAGGAGTACAAAAAAAATTCACCTAAATGGTGGGCATGCATGCAATGTTGGAAGGTTTGAAGAAGGAATGGGGGAAGGCATCTTCCAATGGGGGAGGTACTTTCAAATACAAAGAGAAAGAAAACCCTGCAGCACTTTATGATACAGAAAAAAATGAAAGCAATTGGAACAGAAATTTGATGGGAAGTTATGATTTTATTGCTAGGCATGGGTAGCAGAAAGAGAAAAAAGTTTTGAGAACTTTAATATTCATAGGAGCTCAGAAAAACAACACAATGATCACCATACCTGAGCCATGCAGGCAAAGTGCCATGTTGCTATACAAAAGCTGGAGAAACTATTACTAAAGTTTCTGCACATATTTTGAACGTTTTCAAAAAACTTTGAAAGTAGTTGGGTGTAGTACAAGATAGTGTTGTAGGACAAGATACAAAGCAACCGTTTCCAGCTGCTTAATTAAAAACAACAAACAATGCTGTTGTTGTTGAGAAATCAACAATTAAAAAACCTGAAGTCTGTGACACAACACTTGACCCGAAATTCTCACTCATTGAAAGTACTTACGGACAGGTACACCATGTATCAATATTGGCATTTCAAGCTTTGCACCAGCTAATAAATATCTTGCAAGATTTGGAACCAGCTATCAACATAAAATCTCGAAATTTACTCATGTTATCACAATGAAGGGATCAAGTATTTAAGTAATTTAGCTTCAAACTGGCCCATCAAACGTTGATAATTTTGATTAGCTGCACAGTACCCAAACCCCCACATTAATTTCCTGGAATCCTCCTCCTTCTTCTTCTTCACTTCTTCTTTCTTCCTCCTGTCATGAATCATGATATTGCTTGCACTGATCACCAGCAGTATCATGATTTGCAGAACAAAGTACACATGATGATTGATGATGACGAAAGTAAACCCTTGGAGTACTCAGTGTACTACTAGTACCTCTGTCCTCGTGGGGGAAGCTTATGATCACTCCAATCCAAATCCAAATCAATTCTACAATGTTTTATAACTAGGTGGTGAGCTGCAAACTCGTTTCTTCCAAGCACTAGAACTCATGAAAATCATGGGAGACTTTAGACTAGTGTAAAGGGCTATTGAGGATGGGGATTCATTGAGAAGGACCAGCTAGCTGCCTGCAGGAAGAAATAAGTCTTTGGGATTGAAGACGAAATTCCACAAGTTAGCTGGCAGCTTGAACACGTCCTGCAGAATCAGTTTAGGAATTAGGTGACAATATATAGTGTGGTTTTTGACCTTGTCTAATACCCCAATTATGAATTGGGTACCTATGGTGGGTGTGATGGTTTTGGATTAGGCCCCATTGGTTTTGTTTTCCAAGGGAAGTGGATCAGGACCATCATCATCATTTTCCCCTGTCAGGTCCTCCAAGGACCTCTGGTTGGTCTCGGGTATGAAGAAGGTCAAGAAAAAGCCCAGAGCATTGAGGGAACCCATGATGAAGAGGGTATCGCGCAGGCCGATACCCTTCGGGTAACCAGCCGGCGGGCTATGTGGGTCGTCAGCGGCGTAAAGGAAACCGAAAGCGCCGGCGATGGCACCCAGTTTGCCCGAGGCAGCAGAAACCCCGTGGAGAGTGGACCGGAACCGGGCAGGGTAAATCTCCGCAGGCACAATGAAGGTAGTGGTATTGGGTCCGAAATTGGAGAAGAAGAAAGTTAAACCGTAGATGACGAGGAAACCCACGTGGTCGTGATTTACCCAGTGGTTGTAAGGCGCAGCAAGCGCGTACATGAAAACCGTCATGAAGAAAAACCCTTGGATTTGGATGATCCATCTACCCAGGATGTCGATGAATGCGATGGCAACGTAGTAGCCTGGAACTGTGCCACAAAGCGCAATGAACGCTTGTGCTCTCGAGACTTTGAACATCTCCTCCAGTGCACTCAAGGTGGTGTTTTTCGGGAGCCAGCCGACTTTTGAATAGACTGTTGACTGGAAGAGATTTTGGCTATAGTAACTCACATCGATGATAAACCAACAACCACAAGTACCTATTAGATGCAATCCGTGCAAGCGCCAGAATTTCGCGGAACCGAGTGCGTACTGTTCTGTTGATCGCTCAGGTTCTACGTCTACGGCTTTGAAATCCGTGTCCAAAACCTTAGCCATGTCTAGGGCTGCTTGCTTGTTGTTGCGTTCCACTAGCGCTGTGTATCTGGCTGTCTCTGGCATGCGCAAACGGTAGTAGAACGTTGCTGTTGCAGGGATGGCTCCGATCATGAAAATTATCCGCCACGCGATGTCACATTGTGGGTTTACGGATGCCGCGGGGTTGACGTCGAAGGGCGGGGCGGGGTACTTGTTGTTCAAGCCACCCGAGATGGCCAGTGCTACAGATGCGGCTGTTAGAAGACCCAGCCCTTGCATAGAAAACACGGCTGCAATGAACGCTCCTCGCGTCCTAGTGTTTGAGTACTCTGACATTATGGTTGCGCTCAAGGGATAGTCTCCACCAATCCCCACTCCTAGCCAAAACCTGCGATGGATGCAAACTGTACTTAGGACATCTTTCCATTAGGCTAAGTTGTGATCACAGCAGCTTTCCATTACCTTTTTTCAATTAATGCTGTGCTCACAGTCATCTCATCACAGCTGTTCTCAGTCTGAGAGCTGACCAATTGCAGGAGCTATGAGAGCTATGAGTCAAACTGCGACTCACCACACTGTAACAACATCTGTCCTAGCCTTTTTCACAAGAACATGTTTTCCCAGAGTTCCTAACATGGTTAATTCCATATTTTCAACACATTTGCAGCTCTCCAATGGAAAAGGACTGTCCCTTCAGCAAGAAAACAAGGCCCTATGTTAGTGGCTTTCCATTAGGCTGTTGTGATCACAGCAGGCTACTGGAAAGACACCCTTAGTGTCTTTGAGAATCAGCTAGCCGACATGAATATGGCGGAAATCCTGGAAACAGCTAGCTGCATCCTAGTGTTGTAAGCTCAAAATCCAAGAACAAGAACAAGAAGAGGAGGAGGAGGAGGAGGAGGAGGAGGAGGAGAGCTCTCGTGAGTCTAAAAACCTGGAGAAAGAATTTGGTGCTAGCTAGCTCTAAATGCGTTTATACCTGAAGAAGCACAAAGACGTCATAACGCCTTTTGCTGTATTTCCAAATGAGAATCCTGAAGCGATGGAGAACACGATCATCATGAGGAGGGTAATTCCATAGACGTGCTTGCGACCCAATTTGTCGCCCAGCCAGCCAAACAGCAGTTGACCCACTAAAGCTCCCACCAGCGCCACTGCGTTAAGCGCCTGATTGGGACCTGCATGCGGCAAAGTTGGTGCATGAGAAACAAGAAGATTCATCAAGAACAACTAGTCTCGACAGACAGATCAAAGCTGTCTACAACCGAGCCAAACAAAGAGCCTAGAATTGTTACCTGCAGGAATGGTTCCGGGCAAGTTAGATGCTGGATGGTAGTAGTAGATGCGGCCGATCAGTCTGGTCACCGTGGAGATGCAGAAGAGGTCATAGGCGTCTGTGAAGAAGCCCATGCCTGCGATGACGATGGCTGTGAAGTGGTACCATTGAGTCTTGGCTTTGTCCAAACTGGTGAGGACCTCCAGCTGCGGCATTTTGCTCTTACTATTGTGAATATGTTGACCCAAGTAGTGAAGAAACCCCAAGTCTCAGATGATCACAGCTGAAGCTGGTCCCTGCATCATGGCACAGTTGTATGTGAGCTCCTTGAATTATGCAGCTTGCCAGAAGCTAGAGACTTGCAGCTGTAGTGACGAAACTAGAGGAGCTGGTCTTATAAGAGCTTAATCTTGAGCACAAACGGAACAAGAACTTGGAAAGAAACGAACGGGTGTTCCTGGAGCTCATGGCTTATGACCAAAAAAAGGCAGACGACTCTAAGAAGGACTAATTAGCTGAGCTAGCTACCCTGCCTTCATACTCTTGTTAGAGAAACTTGAAGCAAAACAGAAGACCCATTATTAAGCACCCATAGCAGATCCTAAATTGTTCTAGACCGCTGTTCATGGCCAATTTCCTCAGCTTTAATGACTAGAACTTTAGACGTAGGTCTTTGCAGAATCGACATAACCAACAAGACTAACACTGATCGACAGACCTTTTTTTCCCCTCCCAAAACATCTAGATCTAGGGGACTATGTCCATTCTACAAAAACCTACCAAGAAACCGGCCAAAGAGTTCGCGGAGCTGGTGCTGAATATCTTTACCTGACCAAAAGGCTTTCTCAACACGCAAAAATCTTCTTAGGCTGAACTCTGGCACAAAAATCGTCCGCCTCAGTTACAAGGCTCCGAGCCGCCTTGGTAGTTAGTTAAAATCTGCCGATCAAGAAGAAGGAGAAAGGAAGGAGAAGAAGGAACAGAAAGCAGTTGAATACCTCTGCAGCAGCAGCAGGGCTGCACGGTATGCCGCAGCAGTAGGATTGAAATTGGAGCCCGCAAGAAAGCTGGGAACGCGGGGAGAAAAAACAATGCAAAGCGACCACAACAATCGTAGCAGCAACGACGACTAAGGTTGGTGGCCCGACAATGGACAAGTCCACCAAACCGTCCTGGTGGGGGAGGGCCGGAGCTCTGCCTCCACGACAGGGGCACTGGGCAGGAAGCAACGCCGCACACTCGCCGCTAGGCGTCGGAATTTCTCGCTGCGACCCCGCGTGCACTCGCTGACAACATGACAACCACCCCCTCCCTATTCTTTATAACGGGGTCAGAACAGTACCAAAGCGCTACATGTTCCTTGGTACCTTTCAGGTATATGCCATGGAATCCTACCGCAGCTTTTGTCCTTTGTTACTTTTACCACATCTCCCTTTTCACCCAGGGTCCATTCCAGTGTCTCCTTGCTTGGTAATAACTCAAACACAGTAAAGAGCATCTTCACCCACGCCAGCGTTTTTAAAATAATAATAATTTTCAATTTTACGATTTCCAAAGTTTTGCATGATTTGGCAAATCTTTCGAATATAGGTACGTTAAAACTGCCAGGGTGCGAAAATTCATGAAAATAAAATAGTGACTCACACCCTTAATTTGGGATTTATTATATCCAAAACGCAAAGTCAAAAAAAGTCAAACTTTCTCAACCTCCCCACCCATAAAGAAGAACCATCGGATAATATAAAGTGAGAGAAAGAGAGAGAGTTTAAATGTTTAAATCTCATCGCCTGGGCCAATTATTATGATTGACCAACCAGAAACAGGGAACACAAGTCATTTTTTTAATATATTAGGCTCTTCCAATCTCACCATCTAGGCTAATCAGTAGCGTTCACCAATGAGAAGCACTGAACTCCAATCATTTCTTATTTTAAAATCTTTTCAGGGCCATTTTCAGGCCTCAGAAATTTGTGCAATGTGTTCAGGCCCAAAAGCAATATTTTCAGGGAATCTGTGGAATTTGGTTGTTTTACTTTTATCCTAAATTTGCAAGTCAAAGAATTTTACAACTGCCACTCAAAATGCTCTAATAGGTTAAAAGGCTAGAGAAAGAGATGAGAAGAGTCATAGCCCTTGGGTAAACCAGCACCTACACTGGTGGTTCCATGGTAGAAACCCCAAATCTTTTTGGGTTGCTTCTAAATACTAATTTTCTATTCCATCCTTCTTCTAAACATTTTTATTATATACACCATCATTTTCTGAACATTATACTTATATAGACCAGCCTTTTTCCAAACATTGTCCTGAACAAAGCAACCCAACTTTTTTAGTTCTGTTTTACTTCACCGTGGTACGAGGCTAGGTCCTGGTTCATCCAAGGCCAATTGCTCTACTCCTGGGTGGGTGGGTCACTGGTACGCTTTTCAGTTTTCTCCTTTTAGATAATATCACTGTTCTGAATGGAATATTGCACTTAAAAACACTTGCAATGTTTAGGATATTACTGGGGTATTTTAAACTACCCTAGTAATTAATGGATGAAATTAATTTTAATATGTTCATGGGGCAAGGGACATGAAAGTCCCCCAAACCCGTCTAGACACAAATGCACTCAGGAGCCAACTGATGAAGGCAAACTGCACCTTCCAGCCGCAAGGAGCCAGCTGATGAAAGCAAACTGCAACCTCCAGCTACAAGGAGCCACTCTGAAGTTTGAAGCCTTGTGGGACCGAATTGAATTTGGATGTGATGAATCATGATATTGTGCCAAATACAATACATCGCCAGAGTTGCTCTAAAGCATATACATAAAGGCCTAGTAAAAATTGCTTAGTTCATTTGAAGAGTCAGTTATAAGCGGAATGTTTCCTCCAGCCATGGAGGAAATTTCATTTTGCATGAGGGTTTTTCCATTTTGAAGAGTTTCTGTGGCGGTCTTTAGGTTGGGTAAAGCTGTGAGATGAGGGCATTATGAAATTCAGATCCGCCCTCAATTGCTGCCTCGTGTGAGCCCTTATTCTGGTAATGGCCTTGCCCTTGTGCTTTACCCTACACTTTTACTATGTATATTTTCCCATATTGTGAGGACATTGTCTTCTTCAATTACTTAAGTATAACATAATATGAAGATTGTTTTGTTTTGTTTACTAAGAGAATAAATTATTTACTTGGGTCCTTGCTTTTGTTCAATAAACTGTAAGTTTTTCTTCTATTTTTCTTTTCTAAAAATTGGTGGAAGTTGATGGTAAGGTTCTTTTCATCAGAAGGGATGGGTGCCGGCCCTTCCATCAACTCAATAGTCGGGCTGTGCTTTTGCTTTCTTTCTAGAAGAGGGGATGATGCCCTTTGAGAGACGTGTCGTTTCAGGCTTTTTTTAAAATCTTTTTGTGAAAAAGTGATGGTGGCCCTTAGAATTTCATTGGGTTTTTTGGGTCTATGGTTGAAAAGTATATAAGTTTTATTTAAATAAATTTGAACAATTTTCAGTCAAAGGTGGGGCCCAAGATGGCTAGACCTTTTATTCAACCCAATCACAATTTGTATTGTACATGAGCTTGTTATGAACGGCAAGTAACTTTCCATGCATATTGTTTGTGCCTGTCCAATTATAACTCAGGCTGGGAAATTTTGTAATGTTGGGAATGTCAAATCCATGGCTTTTATTGCTCTCTTCCTCCTTTGGGCACATTGCTGTTTGCAAAGTCGTCAGCATGTGGTCAAAGGTGTCACAAAGTGATCCCATTGTGGTTTTACTTGATTTTGTTTGATTCACAAAACTTTATATTCTGAAGAAAGAAAACCATAGGAAAGCACCAGGAAAAAAATTATTATATTACTTAGGACGTCTAGAGAACTTTCTACCTGTCTTTTGATTTGCATTTCAAGAGGTTGGTTTTCAAGAAATTGAACCGACTCTTAGGTTACACCACCTCCTTTGTGTAAATTTTGAAACAAGAAAATGCAAACAAGTGACTCCCTTTTGATGAGTTCCGAGGTCACTCAGATGTGGACCATGGTTTTTTTTCTTCAATTCATGATATTGAAAATTTGATGATTTTTTTGCCAAAATTTATTCAAATTTACACAAGAAAAACACGGCTTTCCAAATTTTCTCAAATTATTGGTAAAAAAATGACCAAATTTGTAGGGAAAAAGGCACTAATGTGAACAAGGTAAGATGGGATGGCAAGGAAATTCAAACTGCAGACTACAAAATAATGCATTGTCTTGTGAATTTGCCAAACCATTTCTGGACAAGGGCAAAAGTCACAAGTGCATGGGGAGGGGGGGTAAAAAGTATGTATCTATGGGTACATGAACATACAGGAGGGTAATAAGACAACCTTTAGCCGGGGTTCCTCCCACCCTGACAATTGTGTCACAACCATGATAACAAAAAAAAGCCGGGGTCAGATAATATTCAGGGATCATGGTATATTATCTACTAGATCCTACAACAATCCAGACCTCTGTGTGAAAAAGATCTGGAGCAATTTCAGGCTTTTGTTACCTATTGATGTTTATAAGAATTTGTTTGTAGACTTTGTTATGAGAATAAAAGGATGATATTTTAAACCTGCAATACTTAACTCACACATAATTTGAACAATTTGTAACAAAAATCATAAAATCCAAGAACTTTGCACTATAATATATGCAGAACATTTTTATTTTTTTCCAAATTTGTAATGTTGCATCATATGCCAGCATCTCAAGAGGGATTTAGCATTAGATGGCAACAGGTTTTTACAACCTGTCCAAAAAGTTTTTTAAATGATTAAAAACTTTATTCCCCCTCCCCCCCCCCTTCTTTCCCCCCTAAAAATCCAAGTAGTAGCGTGTGAAAAGTTTATGAAATTTTTAAAAAAATATTATGACTTTTTTCCCCAAAAACCTGGAATATGCAAGAGAATATTCCTTTATTATTTTTAGTTTGTGCATTTGTGTGAAACTTTACATAGAAAAGTATGGCTGATTGGGATCCTGAAGTTTGTAGTCAGGTGCTATTTTTGTATAAAATCAAAGTTCGAACCAAGAACTTCAGCCTAAAATTGGAAGTCTGAACAAATAAGCATGGAAGCTAAAAACCAACCAACATCTAAAGAAGGAACCAAAGAGGAAAACGGAACAAGTTGGGAAAATTGGGAGAACTCAACACTCAGTATAGTTTCCAACCGTATCAAATGACAACCAAATAATCACCCAACATTTTATAAAAGTTGAGGACATAAACTATGACATCAAACATGCATACCATAGTACCTTGGCAAGCTTGGAAATTAATTATTTTTGTTTCAGAAATGTGAAAATTTTCAAAAAATATTTTTTCCAAAGAAATTTTTTGTTGTGAAAGGAAAATAAAGAATCTTTGAGAATATGCAGGAATACTTTAATTCTCAAAATGGAGTCTTCACAACTAATGATTTATGTGTGACAGACATGTGTTGAAGCTGCCCCTGTACTACTGTAATATGGCAACTGTGCCACGAACCCAGAAACAATGATCCCGGTGGATATTTCAAAATACCAATTGACATTTCGCTGCATCCATGCTCCATAGCCCCCCGCGATTCTGGTAGGCACAATAGTTGGCATGGTATCCACCCCCACGATGTTCAAAGGTTAGAAGGAAGTCGAGTCGGCCCCTCTCAAGTATGGGAAAAACAAAAACACAGGGTTTTCTTGTTCACTGCAGAAGGTTTTAAGTTGTTGTCCACCTATTACTTTGTAGTTTCAATCTTCACTTTTAATGCCATTCCTTTTTGACAAAACAGAAGATGGGAAATGACACACACATAAGCCGCCCCCCCCCCCCAAAA
>Ga0209611_10004732_pt1 | contig 23157 bp, 8 predicted proteins | sample S1TSphgellanicum_3_FD_187693 | JGI IMG/M metagenome (GOLD analysis project Ga0209611, IMG submission 187693) | Host-associated microbial communities from peat moss isolated from Minnesota, USA - S1T2_Fc - Sphagnum magellanicum MG (SPAdes) (version 2) | ecosystem: Host-associated > Plants > Peat... | reverse complement strand
GGGGGGGGGGGGGGAGGGAGAGAGTTTCTTTTGTCTCTCGTTGTTCACGCGCTTGCTTTCTTCTTCTTTCTTTCTCGTAACAAACAGGATCTTCTGTTTAATTTCGTGCATTCGAGGTTCTGGAACGGAGTTAGTCCAAACGATTTCGGCTGCTGTTGCTTTTGGTAAGATCGTTTTCCGCAGCCTCTTGGCTCTCCTCGTTTTTCAGTCAGGCCGTTTTGTCCGTCAAGCTGGCCGTTCTTCTTTCTCTCTCTCTCTCTCTCTCTCACCCGTTGTTTCTAAGTCACTCTCTTTTACTTCATTTCTGGCGCTTGATTCGCAAGTTCATTTGTGACTCCGGTGCTGCTGCCGCTTTCTGTTGTTGCAGCTTCTTTTTAGATCTCTTGCTTTGTCAACCGTGATCACGATCGGGATAGTAAGATTTTTCATTCCTGCATCTCCTGCCCTCCCGCCCCCAGCCGCTTGGTTTTCTCTCTGCAAAGCGTTTGAAGAGATATTCTGAGATCGATCGCTTTCCCGCCTCCTGCCGAATTGCGAACTGATGGTCTCTGTAGGTAGCCGACTGACTGTGTGCTGCCGCCATTTTGGAATTCGTTCTCAATCTGGTATCCAACTGTTCTGAGACATCGGACAGTTTCTCGCTCTTGAAAGTTACCTAACTATTCAAAATTATGTCTTCATTTTGGTACTTACTCGCCACCAGCAGCCCCCGGATGCCCTACCACGTCTCCTTTCTTTCTGTACACTTTCAAACTTTCTGTCTGCAAGCGGATTGTGTTTCTTGCCGGCAAAAAGCAATTGATCACACATCTTTCCTGTATGTTTCTTTGTTTTTATCTCTGGTTCTGGCTTTTGTTGAGGAGCTCCCACTTAGAAGGACATTACATCAGTAGATAGTCTGTGTACGAGGTCCATGCTTTGTTTTGCTCCAATCATCAACTTTGGTGGATCATTTGCTCTTCTTTCTTGAGTCTTTTTATCCAAAGATGGGGTCCTTTCATGGCTAACTCCTTTGTTATAACTGCTGAGGTGATTTACACACCCATTACAGGTTTCAGGACTGTTGTCATGGTTGTGAATTCACAATTTTTGTGCATCCCTCCCAAGCTGGCTGGCTCTTCTGAGAAATCATATTCTGCTACTGTAATTAGAGAATCAGTTATTCAATTTATCATTACCAACTAGTTGCGTACTTTTCCTACTTTGAAAGACACTCTCCCTGCTTTCTCCACCTCTCTTTCTTCATTGGATGTACATGTTCACATTTAGTCATTTTTTTGTTGCTCTGATTTTGTCTGTGCATTTTATGCATCTGAGTTGTTCTCAATTAATGATATCTGTCTCATCACCATATGTGTTTCATGTTTGATTGTTGATTTTTTAAAATTACAGTTTGTTTCACTCTCTGGTAACTGGTTTTAAGGAGCCTTGTGTCATTCTGTTTCGTTTCGTGCAATGTTGATCTCACTTGTTCTTCTTGTTCTCTCAAGTTCTCTCCTGTTTTGTGGGTAGGTGCTTATGCTTAGCTAGAGGTTTCTCCCTGCAATCACATTGATATTTTCTCCTCTAGCTAATGCAGATGTGCCAAATCCAAGTAGTGGTCTGTGAGGATATATATCCAGTGTGCAAAAGACCCCGACCATTACCAGCTTAGATGTTTGTTGAAGGGATACTAATGACTTTTCTGGTTAGCTATGCCTCTTGAGTGCTAGCCAACATCATGCCTGAGACTTGTTGCTTCCAAAGTGCAACAAAAATGCAGGACACTTAATTTCATATAATGGTTTGCCCTATGGTTTGATCAGATCATTAGATACTTATTTGCACCCACTGTTGGTAGCTCATGAAGTCTATGGAGGGGAACAACGGTAGCTAATTACTGCCATTCATGATGTAGATGAACATGTGATATTTTGTGAGTGACACTCAGAAGGTTATGATGGCACCCATTTGTGATTTATTTGGTGGAAATGACAACATTTGTTTGGTTACCTGTGTGGAGTTTCTCTCTATAATCACATTGATGATGGCTAAAGTTTGGGTGTAGCTTCTTCATGGCATTCTTGTCCATGTTTTGGTCCCTAATTGTCTGTAATGGGTCTATTCTAGTTTTGTATTAAGATTGATGATCCTTGTATAGAACTTTCAGTATTTTGTGAAGATTTGTCCTGTACAAACAGGCACAAAAGCATTCTCTCAGTTGGTAATTGTGTGCTTGGAAGTGCAGAACTGGAACAGCTAAGGTGTGGCATGTGACTACTCTTGATGTTTCAGAAACGGGGTCTCTCCCTTTCTCTCCCTCGCAGTACCTTGAGGAGTTTCAGCTCTGTTTGGAAAGGTCCTCAATTCTCTCTTATTTGTCAGAAATTCAATTTTCAAACAGCTGGATTGGGCTGGTAGTGTAAACTTGGTTTTCAATAGGCAAGATGTAGTCTGAGCTATATCACATTGGTAAATGCTCTAAAAGCCAGAGAAAATCCTAGCAACCACTTCAGCTGTCACCAACTGACAGGCTGGTGAGGATAGCTGTGATAACTACATATTGAAGATGAAACTAGGAGTTGTTTATCTGGATCTGGTGGTATGGTTGTTGATCTGTTATTCTTTGAACTTGTTGTTTCTGTGATGTTGGGCTACTTCCTTGGTTGAAGGACAAATGGGCCACCTTTTTTATTGCAAATCTCTCCTCCAGTCTTCGACTCATACAAGTGACCAGTTTCTCATTGTGTGACCTATGTAATTGTGTTGAGCCTTTATTTTTACCCTGTTGCCTCTTAGGCAGGCAAGCTGGCACCACAAAGTACAAGGAGTTCTGGGAAACAAATTGCAAAAATGGGAGGTGAACAGTATGGTCCTGTGTCTCCGGATAGCTCAATCGATGATGAACTCTTTCCAGAGGATTATGATCGATTTGGAACTGCAGTGAATGTGAAGACAGGAGAGCCTAGTCGTACACACCCTTGGGTTGACCCCAGTATTTTGAAGCTGATGCACAGGATTGGAAGGGGCCCTTTTGGTGATGTCTGGCTTGCAACAATCCATAACTGTACTGAGGACTTCAATGAATATCATGAGGTTGCAGTTAAGATGTTACCTCCTGGCTCTGAGGAGCAAGTCCGCTCTTCGTTGCGAAAGTTTGAGAGTGTATTTCATACTGCACAGGGCTTGAGGGGTGTAAGCTGGCCTTATGGGATTTCAATCAAAGATGGAAGGGTAGGTTTCAGCATATCTTCTATTTTACGGATATATTTGTGTGCCTGTTTTTCTCCAGCCTGAGACTCTTCAGTTCTGTTAAGTAATATATTTAAAAGGAGAAGGGACAATTAGGTCTGGTCACATGTTCCATGGAGGTATAGGAATCGCCCTTGGATTTGAGTCCTGTCCTGCCTTGGTGCTTTTTTCATTCCAAGAAGTCAGTGAGGAATCTTAGCATTTTGTGAATGTTGAGCAACTGGAATTCAACTTATCTTGCAGCTTTTAGCATCCATCTCAGTTGCGGTATGTGAGTTTTGTCTGTTCTTGCATATTTTCCTTGTGTTTGGTTGAATTCCTAATCTGGAAAGAGAACCACATGACCTTGGAACAGGCTTGCATAATTATGAAGTTCTATGAGGGTTCTCTGGGCGACAAGTTGGCTCGTCTTCCAGGCAATAAGCTTCCACTTGCAGATGTCTTGAGGTGATCTGATTGATCTCCCTGTTTTCCTTACTTGCATTTTGACAAAATTTTGGTTATCTGATGCTCAACAACGGTAGAAGTTGAAGGTAGTCAATCTTTGCTCCTTAAGTTGGTGATCAGGTTTGCTAATCTCAGCTGTTTGACATGGCTTTATCTTCTATGAGTTTGTTCTGGAATAATCAAGCCTGAAAAGGCCCTTAAAACTATATGTTCAGACATTGGTGAGGATTTCGGAGATACATTCCTAAGGAGGAGAGTGAATTTGAATCTGCCTCATTACCTCTTCTGAATCAATTGAAACAATTAATACAAGATTGGGGATATTGATATTGTAGCTTAGCTTTTGGAATATGTTGAGGCTCGAGACATGCACTTGAGTGGGGAAGATCAGAATGGAAAGGAGCTGTTTTTTTTCAAATGAGCAGGAACAAGGATCTTCTCACATCCTCAGATTTTCTTTTACTGTACAATGATATGGTCAGGTATGGTCAACAATTGGTTTCTGGCATTATGGAGCTCCACTCAAGGGGGATTTTGGCACTAAATCTGAAGCCTTGCAACTTTCTACTGGACAATCAGAATGTGGCAGTTGTTGGAGAGTTTGGCATCCCAATGCTGTGTGGAGGAATTTCCTCACCATCTTCAGAGCATCCATATTGGGTGGGCTCACCAAACTACATGGCTCCAGAGCAGTGGAGTGCAAATCTGAGAGGCCCAATTTCTTTTGAAACAGATTGTTGGGCATTTGCCTGCAGCATAATTGAAATGATAACAGGAGAAAAACCTTGGAATCATGTCTCACCCCAGGACATTTTTGATGCTGTAGTTGTTAGGCACCAAAAGCCTATGGTTCCAAGTGGGCTACCACCAGCAGTGGATAAAGTGTTGAAGGCATGCTTTGAGTATGACTACCGCAACCGTCCAGCATTTGGGGAGATCCTTCGTGCACTCACTTAGTAATATCTCTCTCCTACTCCCATTATAGTCTTCAATCCAATGAAATAATCATCTTCAGTCCATTCAAGATTTTTCACCCTCCATCGATCTCTCTTTATAGCCTGCTCAGTGTCAGCTTGCTAGCCTTGCTTGACTCTAGAATATTGTGGAACCTGGGACTTTATTAGAAACCTCAAGAGCTGGCTTTTGCTTAGAGTCTTGTTTTATCAGATTCCAGGTACATGCTCGTTCACTGTCAGCTTGCTAGCCCCATTCAACTCCTGAGTATTTCTGAACCTGTGACTTCTTTAAATATTTCCAAGAGCTGTTTTCTCCACTGAGTGTTTCATTTTATCAGATCTTCCCCTTAGGTTTTAATCTGCCAGAAGAATCGACATGTCTGTGTAGTATACTGGGAGTTGGTTGACGATATGTGTAACATCTTGTCATTTGTTGCCTGACTTGGATGTGCATCATAAAGAAAAGTATCTCAAGCATATATTGGCTAAGATTGCATCTGTGTTGTGCAGTGCTGATGAGCCCTTCAAGGTGGGAGACTGGGTCTGCATGCGAGAGAATTCTAGTCGACGATATTCGAGGATTGGGGTGGTGCAGACAGTAATAGCATCTGACAGTGTCCTTGTGCAGTATTGTGATAAGCCAGGGGAGCGGGTCCACTGCAGCAGCAGCTGTCTTCATCTATGGAAGGACTTGTTCCAAATAGGAGATTCAGTGATAGTGAAAGATTGGGTTAACTCACCCCGCTTTGGTTGGCCTGGAGAATTTCACAAGAGTGAAGGAATTGTCTCAGAAATTGGAGTGCAGGATGGTGTAATATCGGTTACATTCAGAGGCTCCCAGGAAACGTGGAGAGCGGATCCAGTGGAGCTTGAGCATGTATCAGGAGGCTTAGTTGCAAATGATTGGGTTCGACTTCGTAGTGGGTGGTCACTAGAGGCCAACCCTGGGCAGATGCCATCACGGGTAGGAATTGTGCACCATGTTGAGCATTCAGGTAAGTTGAAGGTTGCCTTCTTTGGACGCGAAACACTTTATACAGCAAGCCCTGTAGAATTTGAAAAGGTATCCTCTTTCTTTCTTGGGCAGTATGTTCGGCTGAAGGTGGAAGTCGTAGCCCCCAGGTTCCATTGGCCTCAGCAGGAAACTGGAGGATGGGACACTGGCCGGATTGCAAGTGTACTGCCTAATGGTGGCCTGTTTGTTAAGTTTCCAGGCCGCCTCTTCACTGGAAAAGGTGTCTGGGCAGACCCAGAAGAGACAGATGTGGTCCATCTCAATGAGATTAGTGGTGTGATAAACAAATATCAGCATATTCAGAAGATGCACTGGGCAGTCCGTCCCGCACTGGCACTGCTTGGATTTCTGATTGCAGCCCGCACAGGTGTAGTGATAGTGAATTTGGTGACACGACCCATCAGGGGAAGGAAGGAAGCAGCTTTGGAGAACAAAGCCGGTAGGAATACTAACGAAACTATGGAAAATGGTAAGGACAGTCCCAGTTCTGGGAACCCTGTTTGGCTCCCTTCACAGGTTGCAGTGGCGACTTCTACTGTGGCAAGTCTTATCTTTGGTGAAGGTGTCACAACACCAACCCGATGAATCTGTATCCTGAATGGTGTACCACCGCTCTGTGGTGGTGAGATCAGCTGCAGTTGACATCTAGCAGGATGAATTGTCCCTTCGCCTCCAGTATCAAAGTCCACACACGGGCATATGCAGGTGTCCACAGCACGGTTGCTGTTTTAACTGCTGCTTGTATAAAGTGTGCCAACAAACTAGATGTGGAACTGTACATACAACAGATTCTCAAGCCTATTCAATTGTCATTGTCCCAAAAGTATTGGAGTCTTTGGCAGACAGGCTCAATCAGATGTGATGACAAGGAACAAGGTGAAATGGAATGCAGCCCAGCATTCAAGGAGTGAGCAGGAGAATTAGGGCTGCATATAAATTGTGCAAACAACAGCAGATCGAAACCCATTGTGAAGTCAAAGCCCAGGAACCTTCAACTCCTAACTGATGCAACATGTTTATAAAAGTGTGAATACTTTTACCCATCTGAACATAAAACTTTACATAGGTTTTGCTTTGTATTTGCTGTTCTGGCCATTTGCCTGACATTCAATAACTGTTCTTAAAGTCATTTCAAAAGCCAGGTGGTGTGAGGTATTCCCAAGAGTTCAGGTGGAAAAAATAGCTTTCACCACTCTTGGCACATATCTCTTGCTCAACAATGTTCTCTCTACCTCTCTCAGTTTCTATTTTGTATTCTGAATATTGTAAACATGAATAGAAAATGGCTTCTAAATTATGAAGTTCGTTTGTTACTGAAAATCACAGATTTGTGAATTGATGCACCAATCTGTTTCAAACTCCTTCATAGTGTATTTTGATGGAACATGTATCTGGGATGTTTGATTATCCCCTTATGTCAGTTCCTTCAGAGTTGGAGGGATGGATGTTACACCTAAGTAAAGGTATTTGGCTAAAATTTTTAGTCTAAATGGAGAACGCATTATCGTTCTCTGGAAAGTCACCCTGTGTTCACCCTGTCTTTGGGCATGTTTTCACCCCCTGTCCCCTCTTTCAATGGTATCCACAAAGTAAGGAAATTTTTTCGTAAATCTCAGTATGAAATGCTGAAACTGAGCATTCAATGCAGAAGATACGACAGTAATTATAGTAGTTGTACAGGTAGGAGCAGTGAAAATATATGGAGTAGCAGCAGAGGTGCTCAGGAAAGACAGGATGAAACTCCGTTTACCACCAAAATTTCTGGAAAATTTGGTTTTTGAGTCCTAGTTATTTCACATTTTAAAATTTTCATTCCCAGTTTGGTGTTTGATGGCTTATTCTCCTCAGTCTGCCCTTTGTCCTGTTTTTTCACCTTGTCATGTTTTGCACCCATAACCTCCCATGTTACAGGTACTGAGGGGGTCATAACATGCCAGGTAGCATGTGCTAAGGGTCTTGTTACATACCCCTTAGCACCTGTAACATGCCTAAAACATGTGCGACACAGACCCAAAACATGTCTAGAAATGCCAAGGTGAAAAAAAATGGGGCAAAGGGCAGACCGGGGGAAAATGAATTGCAGTAGTATTCTTGTATTGAGTGCATTGAACAACTTCGAGCATATGTAATGTCAAGGCCTTGTATCCATTAAAATCCCTCCCAGAAAAGTGAAGGGATGTTGAGCCACCTCATTAAGAGTAGGAGGGATCTTACACCTATTAGTGGGTTTGTAGGTATAAAATCCCTCATTTTTAAAGAGGAAGTGTAATATCCCTTCACTTCCTCTGCTTTTTGCCCTGTGATTGACCTATGTATGTTTAGGTTCATGATGACCTTCACCTCGTGCCTTTTGATAGATAAATAAACAAGTTGTGTTTCACATGATGGCCCTGTCATACATATGGATTTATATGCAAGAAGAAAAATCAACTGTTGGTGTGATTGATGTTTCTTTGGCTTCATTTCCTACCCATAATCTACTCATAATCTTGTGGCCACACTTGTAAAAATAAATGAATGAATGAATTGGGTTATGTATGTGGCACGAATTAATGTTTGTTTTTCTTTCATTACATTAATTGTCAAGGTATATATATTAAAAGAAACAAAGTTGTGGATCTTTAATATTTTATGTTTTTTTTGTTAGGGAAATAAAAGTGAGATACATGGTTTGGTAGTTTGAATGTAAAATATATTGGTTTATTATCAATTCAATAAGCTTACATGTACTTCTTGATTGACATGTTATTAAGATGGGATTACTCCATATATGGTCTAATTGTGGATTGTGAATTGTTGTGTTTTTAAGAAAGGTCATAACAAATTTACGTTGATGCATATAATTTGTTAGTTGTTTTGATGATGTGTTTTTCAACATGTTCACATTAAAATCACCTATGAATATTATCAAGTAATGATGTGAATCTTTTACATAAATGTCTTTTAATAGTTGAAGAAAACTTTGAATATGTGTTGTGGGAGGGGAGTGGTTATGAATAAGAACAACATGAATTACTTTTCTTGTTTTAATGTTGACAGTTACTACAATGATTTCAATACCATTTTTTTATGTGTTTCATGTGTATGTAATGTGTTATTTGCCTTGTAAAGCATAATAATGCCATGTCCATCATAGCATTACAAAATAGAAAACTTGTGATTTGTTAATACCACAATGCATTGAACTTTCATACTTTTTGTTCATGTTAGATTAAAGCATAAAATATATGTGATGCTTGTAAATTAGGGTTGACAATTAGATCATGGTAATGTTGATTGAAACATCAAGTGTTTTAAGATTGAATAATTAGATAAAAAGTTCAAAAAAATCAAGATTGGTAAAGATAGTTTGTATTTTGCATTTGTTTCAAATTTTTTTAGTTTTTCTTTTATCATCACACCAACATTGAATTTTTTTGGTTATAGTGAATTAAGCAAATAAAGATTTTTTTTTATATATATTTTAAATAGAGTTGTGTATGTTAAACCATGTTGAAATACACCATGAGGATCAAATGCTAAATTATCCATTGATAAGCTTTGGGAACAATGTATTGTTTGCATTGTTACTGGTTGAATTGGAAATTATATATGTGAATAAATGATCAAAATTATGACCAACTTGTACTTCTTGTACTTTTGCTATGATGTGTGTCCAATTATCTTGAATGGTGGGATAATTTTCATATAGGATCTTGTTAATCATTCTTGTTGCTGTCCAATTTATGGGTTTCAAAATTATACCCAAATTCTAAATGTTAAATGTGATTATGGTGTAATTTTAAAAATCCTTTGGCACCATTAACAAGCCCATCATTGGTGCAATAATTACATGCACATAATTCAATTAACATATTTGGTTTCAAATGGAGTTCATAATCTAATCCACCAATTCTCAAGGATTTGTTTTAGATAATGTGTACTTAGGTGGACATAGTCACATCTAATTTCTTTTGCTTGTAAATAATAAATTGGACCTACTGTTGGTTCAAATATTTTTTTATTGTGTTCAAGTAGTCATTTTATTTATATAAAAGAGATGAAAAAAATTAGAATAGATGATAGAGTTTTAAATCCTAATTTTTTAATTATATCAATATTTCACTATGAGAAATTATGTCTGCCAAAATCACATTACCCTACAGCCAGAGCTCAAAAATCAACTTGTATACAAATATTGTGTAGTTATCCCTTGGATACTACAACTATTATGCAACTATCCCCCTTGAAATACATGGAATTAATAAATAAATTATTATGTTAAAACATCAATTAGTTGTATTATAGTTGTAAGTGAGTTGAAAATGAATATTTTATACTATAATTTGTATGCACCATACATACATCCATAGTTAACCATCTTTGATTTTTTGAAGAGTTGCACTATAGTTGCATGTGCCAACTATTTTAGAATTGTTGTAAATGTGCCACTAATGTAATAACTGTGTTGCAACTAATGTATGATACATGCAATCATGCCATGTGTTTGTATTAATTTCACCACTCATTATGGGATACATTTGTAACTAGTTTTCGACTATGATTCCCATTGATACAACTAGTAAAACCACTAGTGTGCCATTATTGAACTATTGGTGTTCAACTATGTTGTGACTATTCTACAACAATTTATATTTTCATAAGCATACAAATTCACATGTGATATTTATTAAAAAAAATATTCTTTCAATAATTTGACAATTAATATCAATTATGTATAATATACTTAATTATTATGAAATGATTAATTATATTAAATAATTGATTATTAATCTGAATAAATAAATAAAATTCATATAATATTTTAAAAATAAATAACTAAATATTTATGCTAATTAAACTAAATAATATCGATGCATAGGAACAATAATTATTCATCAAATAATAATCAAATAAATATTTATCTAAGTTGGGGACACTTAATAATGAATTAAAACTATTAATTAAGATAATTATTATCTCATCAATAATAACTAGATGATTAGTTATCTGAATTCACTAGCAAACTAATTATCTAAATACATATAATGAATTTAAATGTGAAACTATATACATATTAAAAATTAAAATTCAATTTGGATGTACATATAAATATGTTTATTTATACTTTGATATTTTCTACCCAAATTGGTTTTTAAATTTTTTTTTGGTAATAATTTACTAAATAATAAATAATAAATAATATTTAATCTATTAATTATTATTAAATAGTCTGAAATTGAATAATTAACTATTAATATGAATTATAAATTGGTTTGATTAAAATAATTAATTTTTAGTTATATATATCTGAAAATAGATAATAAATGAATAATTATATGAATTTAGATATTTAATAATTTAATAATAAATTATCTGAAATCAAAATTTAATTATTTGACATAATTAACTAAACAATAAAATAGATTATTTCAAAAAAAATTATTTAATTAAAATAATTAATTATCTGATACTAATTATCTAGAATTTTAACTAACTAATTATTTGAATTGGATCAATTAATTTAGATCTAGCTCATTGGTTAATTAATTCAAATAAATGATCAAAATAATTAGTTATCAGATAATTTATTCAAAATTTTAATTTTCAGATAAATATTTCAGATAAAATCAGAAAAAATATTTTGATAATTAATTATTTGAACTAAAGTAGTTTAAATCACTATTTCAGATAATTAAACACTAAATAATTTATTCATATATATAATTATCAAATAATTATTAATTTAATTGTATAAGTTACATAATGAAAAATAAGGAGAAAACATGTTGGAAAATCCTTTTGTAATTGCAATTCAACTTGCAACTAAGAAAAAATTGTAAGATTTAATTTGTATACTTTATTTTTGAATCCCATGTCACAAAATATATAAAGAAGGTGTTTTTTCCTATGTTCTCACATTAAAATACACTTACCATTTTGGGATGAGCTAAAAAAAGCTGAACCCTAAAGGCAAAACATAAAATAAAAAATATATATTTACATGACTACTGTTTAATTCACCTATTTTTGTATTTTTTTATGTAGTTGCTTACCTATGTAAGTAAGTAGGTAGATAAGCATGTATTAGGTTGTAAGACCTACCAACCTACCTACTTATGGTCCTATGTACCAACTTACTTAGCTATTAAAATAAATATTTATTTTATTTTATTTGATCAAAATTCAATTAATAGGGCAAATTTTTTTAAGTGTGCAATGTGTCATAATTTTGAACCATCATTAACAACCATAATAGATGATGGAGATCAATATTTGAAAAAGAAAATAATTTTTAGTTCCAAAAATCCTCATAATGCCATGTTTTAAATTTTAATGGATGGATGAAATTAGTAACATTAACATGACATTGTGACTATAGTTGTAATGGAGTTGCATAGTAGTTGAAAATGTGTTGTTTTGATAAAATTGCAATTAAATTGTAATGAGTTGCACCATATATACAGTGAGTTGCAACTTTTGCAACTCATAAAACTTGTTCAATATCATTCATAGTGTAGAAATATAGCGAGTTGCAAGTGTTCATTGCAACTTAAAAATTGAATTGCAATGCTAATTGCAGAACATCCTTTTTTCATAGTGTTGTTGTGTTTCACAACCTTTTCTAAATTTATTAAAGATTTCAATGAATTGTGTATTTTGTTGTCACATAACATAACATAACTCATGTAGCACTTTATTTTGTTTTGCCAAAAAAATACCCAATGAATTAAGTGAATCATCTATTGGTTGAAATACCTATGAATCACGAATTAGTGACAATTGATGGAAATCACTATTTATTAGAACATCTAAATTTCCAAAAAAAGTTATTGTGTTTATGTTTAATGATTCATAATCTTTTATCAATAAATGAAAACATTCAACTATCAATCAATGATATTTCATCCAACACTAATAATTTTCATGTGTGTATTGTTTTGTTAAAACATCACATCTTCCATCATTTAGTGGTTTAAAGTTAGTGATTGATTTGTTCAATGGAATTGATAATCTCAAGTGTCAAATTGATCCACTGATATTATATATGTGTATGCCATTTTAAAAATTGTTTGTTTTGATGGATCTAAATCCTTATTTTGTTTGAGGCCACCATTAAAGTAAAAAAAAATCTTGTTTTCACACCACTAATCAAAAATATAGATAATGGTTCATTTGGATTCATTTGTTTTTTATACAAAATGTTGTCAAAAGTACATGTTGCTCTACATTTAATGGGTGAACCATGCTTGAAAAAATGGAATATGGATGAATTTCATCTTTCAGTAAATGTAATCAGTCAATGGTTGTTATTTATTTTTGGATTCACATGAAATTCTAAAGATATGTCATATTTTCCATGGAATGGAGATTTGGTTTGATGACATTTGATATGGAGTATATGTTTCTTTTTGAAAAATCGATAAGTTCTTCACGATTTGGAAAAATTTCCATTAGTAATGTGTCATTGTTTTCAACATCCAATTTGGTAGTTGTAAACTATATTTTATCCCAATCAACATTTTATAATGTTAATGCCAAATGTATTCATTAATTTGAACAATTTAAATGAACATTTCATTTGCTTTAAAAGGCCATGCCAAGTTGAATATGTTCGTTTTTGTGACATTTCAATCATTGCAAAAGGTGAAAATAATAATAACAAAATTATATATTGATTATTAGAACTGCTTATTGAAACTGACCCAATGAACAACATTTAATTTTTTGATTTCTTTAAGATTTTAATATCATAATTTGCAATAAATTCAATACATGAAATATGAAATAATGAAGTAGGTTGATTGATATATTGGTTGATCATTGACAAACATTGTATATTTGTGCCAATCAATGACAATTTCTTCAACATGCACGATGAGGTTTCAAAATGAAAGTTTTTTCATCTTTCGGGGATGTATGAATAAATTGGAATGATTTTTGATGCATGGTGTAGTGGTAATGAAAGTATTGAGTAAACAACTAATTGTGCAAACATTTGTTGAACACAAACATTACCCATTTATTGAATGTGTTGAAAAGCTTTTGTTTTTTCTACTTTACATTTTTCAAGCATGGTGTGTAATTCTTGCATAACATTTTTGTTTACATTGGTTAGATAAGATGTACAATAACTTGCTACAACATATGGATCTAATTTGACTTATGTATCAATTTCTTCCGTATGCATTAGTAGGTATATCTTTTGGATTTTGTTTCAAAAGAAAGTTTGGTTTCTATAATTTCAATCTTAAAGCCAATGGATTGATACCTTGAAAATAGAACAAGTGTTCCAAATGGGGTACATGGAATGGCACAAGGATGTCTACTTCTTTCCTACAAATTGGAAAGGAGAAGAAGATACTATGATGAACATGAGCAAGCATGGAATGTCCACTAGCAGGGGGAAAATGAAAGCTTTGAATCCTTTTTATGGCAAATCTAAACCTCCATAGATTTTCAAGGCGCATGTTATTTGTTTGGGATGGAAATCACATGTTGTAGGCATGGATGCCATACATCAAATGCACCCACAGTGAGGATGCCTAACACATATGTGGATTCCATCTTATAGAATATGTCCAATTGCCTTGTGGAACTCCTCACAACCATGATGGACCTCAACAAGTATGATATTCACCTTCTTCATTCTTTTTTTTCTTGTTTTATTATTGTCTTTGTTCATGTGACAATGTATTATGTTGTAAGGTAGTGGAATTAGATCATGTGAAGCCGAACTTTGTACATGAAGTTTTCCAAATCTAGAATGTCAACATCATACCCTTGAAGTAGTTCAAGGATGTCCTTCATGCCAATGTTTATAAACAAGTATCGAAAAACTTGGCCCTTGCTCACATCTAAGGATTATTTATATATATATAGGGTAAGACATTCCATTCCCATTATTTCCATGTGCATATCCATGTGCAAGAATCTCCTTCAAGTTGTTAACTTTTTTGATCCAATCTATACAAAAGGAGTTGTTTGTTGCAGCTGATATGGTTATGAAACTTTATTATGAGAATGTTATTAATAATTGAGAATGTGTGGTTCACAAGATGCAAGAACTCATGGAGAATGCCATGGAGCAAGTGCGGAAGTACCATTATTTTGCATTTTGCAAGCACCTTCCTATATGTGATCCTTCTTTTGGACTTGAATTCATGTAAGAAATATATGCTCATTATGATAAAAATTCCAAGCCCAATATGTTCACAAAAAATTTATAAATGCTTGTTTATTCTTTCATGAACCGTGAACAAAAATTGAACTAATTCAAACAATGGAATGAGTATGGTGTGTTGAGGTAAGCCAAAAAGTTCCCAAAGCAGGGATTCTTGGACCCCCAATTTGACAAGTGGTTGCACAAAACAAGTTTTTAACATTAATTAGATAAGTTAAATTGTGAATGGATGTTTCAATCTTGTTTTGAGTAGTTTGGCAATTGGGTTCCCAAGATTAAAAAGTCTGTTTCCGGTAATTACAACTTGAAATGAAGACACTCACGTTGTATGGTGCGACATTATTTGGTCCAAGTTTCTTAGTTCAATTTTTTGAGTTAATTTCCATTGTGGACTACATCCATGAATGGAGGCTTGTTGTTTTCGAGACCTATTTCTTCAAGGAGGTTAGGTCCAAGGATGGCATATGAAGGAACAAGTCTTGGGAGAAATAGGTTGGAGGAAAAAAAACCTTTTAAAATAATGTTTAATAGGTAACTATTTTAATCTTCCAATGCATCTCCAACTTCCTATTTTCAAAACCTTTTCAATTCAACACCCATCTCCAACACATCCAAAACTTCAAAACCTATTCTTAGTGCTAAAAATATCCATGTAAAATTTCATATGACATTTGGACCAAGTGCTTAGGTTTTTGACTATAAAAAATATTTCAATTTTTTGTAGGTATTTTTACCACATCTTCTTTCTAGTTGGTGGTTTGGGGGAGATTCTCAATATTCTTATTATTTGGCATTACCCCAAGGGGAACAACACCATGTACTGCAAGGACATCTTCAAGGATTGGTCATCCCTTCATCTGGTTAACTATGGTTGATATTTGGATTGTCCTTAGGATATTAATACTCCAACTTTTGAAGTTGTTTTATGCGAAAGTCATGAACCAAGATTCCATGAAGACTAGTAAGCTTCAAAGGGTTGGACATTGAGGTTGCAAAGAAGTTATCAAGTAAAAAATATGCAAAAGGCAAGAAAAATTTGTTTACACAACAAGTGGGTGATCAGCCAACCCCAACCCTTGTTGAAACTTAGGTTTGTTCTACTTAGGACATTGATTTTGATGATGTAGAGGGAATCGCTATCAAGAGAGAATTTAATCATGGACTTGTGCTTTCATTAAAGTTTCCAGAGGCTAGCACTAGTATTGGGATCCCACCCTTTGGGTGTAATCTAGTCATTCTTGTAGCTAATGTAATGATTGGATACTTTGAAAAGGCCTTAAATTTTCAAATGGCCTTCTATGGTTTTGGTTAGAATTGACACAAGATTCTAGCCTATTGAATATAAATTGATAAATTTCATCCACAAAATGAATATTGCATTCCCTTTTAATCTTTTGAATATGAGTTGATTTTTTTCTTCATGACTTATTGATTTTAAATCCATGATGATTTCTAAATTCAAACATGTTCTCATGTGAACTCAAATAACAAGATTGACCTTGCTATGGGAGATGTGCATGGGAATCTTACAATTGCCTTGGTTTTAGACATTCCTTTAAGGATTTTAACATGAAATTTGAAGGTGTAAAACTATGTAGACTTGATTTTGTATTTTTGTTGCCAAATTCTTGGTAGAAGATGGAGATGTGTTATTATTCCACTTCAATGATCTTTGAATTTTTAAGAGGTTTGGTTCTTTTTGGAAAATTATTTATTTGGTGTTTGGATGAAATGGGTTGTTGTCAACTTTCTTCCCTTTTGTAATATCTAGATTCTTTAATCAAGGTTATTTCCACCTCAAGTTCTGATCCTTTGATTGATCCTTTGTTGTGTTCAATTTCTAACCAACTTTCAAAATCCTTGTAACCCCTCTTGAATAAGGTGATTCTTCTTGTGAAAAACTCCAATATGTCTTCATTTTGCCCCCTTTTTGAAAATACTTTTAAGAAAGGAATCAACATTGCTAATGAGGATGTCTTGTACAACTAGATAAACAAGAGTTCAATCACCAAGTTGAAGACTAGGATGCCATTATGAGCAATTAAGGAGCTTCATGTGGTCACATTTCAAGTTTTCATTAAAACATGTTCCAAGTCAAACTCCTTTGTTATGGATTTGATTACATCCATTGGTATTTACATCTCTTGTTTTTAATTTTTCCCTTTGGTTTTGATTCAATAAAAGATGCCTTTCTAACCAATGTCTTTATTGCAAGTCACATTGTGAGGGCATGCCACAATTTTAGTACCCACATTTTAGCTCTTGAAAGGGTGACAATGAGGTCTTCAATAAGCTATATGAACCTTTTTATGAACACAATGTCTTTTAGGAGGATGATGTTTTTGTGCGCAACCTTGATATTAATTCCCTTATCAAGAAACAAACAAAGTTGTTTTGGATTGTGAATAAGTTTTCCTTTCTTGTAGTATTAGATTTGTTTCTTTCTACTTAACATTCAAGTTTTGTATTGATTTTTTTTCTTTTCCTTTGATAGAATTGTGTTTCCACCAAAACCAATGAGATTGCCATTTTTTACACATAACAACTTCTTCTATAGTCACCCTTCTAGCCCATATTGCATCCATATGTTAAGGCTTAGACATAAGCTATGGCTTCCATGGCTTCACCACCTAATTCATTTAATATTTCATCTCAATATGATGTTGGTGTTTCTCAATACATTGATCATGAGACTTCATGTTGAGTTAGGCTTTTTTATTTCTTTTGGTCTTTTCTTAGATCTTGGGGGTGGATCTTGTGATTGCAAGGTCGAATTGTTGTTCAGATACCTTTTATTATGTTTCGGTTTGTTGTGTTGAATTGCATATCCATTTTTGCTTTCTAGGTTCACTCCCTTTTCACAGTTATAGGAAATTATGGACATTGGAATAACAATGAAAATAATTTAGATGTAATGCAAGTTGGAATTGATGATATTAAAAAAAAAAATCACTGATTATAAGTATTTATTCATCTTTGAATTAATTAAATGTGCACCCACAATGATTCTATTCAATTTAGGAGTCACATTGAATGGCCCATATTTTAAATCAGGAGAGAGGTGAAGTTTTATTAGCAGGTTTATAGGCACATTGTTGGAACTTGGCATACCTTTTGATAACTTATTGATAACAAAATGGGAATAAACCCAATAACAAAAAACCTACACCTTCAACCTTTTATCTAAAATTTGATAGATTAACCCTTTTGTATAAAAGGTGGAAGGTGTAGGTCATGATGAGCATAAGTCGTTGAACATGGCATGGAAATTAAATTCATCTTGAGTTTGTTTGCATTCACTACTTTTAGAAACAATTTCTTTTTTTTTGGGACATGGAGATGAAAAAAACAACCATTATGAGCTCCTAATGGTGCAAAAAGTCCTTTATGTTTTCATATAAAAGTCTTATTTAATCTTTCCAAATATGACTTCCTTCATCAATATTTTCATTTCACCTAAGCTTTGAACATACAAGGTCATTTATTTCATTTTACTTTTAAAAAATTCATTCATTAAGTTTAATGAACATTTTAGCATGGAACATTTATCTTTAGTCTTGCACATAATCCTATTTGACATCATTCCATAAGGTCATATTGGAATAAAGTTCACAAGTCATGTGTTGCATCCATGTTTTTAAATAACAATTACATGTGTTGACTAACACTTTAGTCAATATAACTACACACACTTGTTTACAAAATGAGAATTAATAAGCCCATTGGTTTGGGATAATTAATTTTTAGTCTTTTGTAATACTATGAACTATTGAACATTAGTAAAGTTGTGTTCTTTTGAATTTTGATTTTTCCTTGCAAGCTACATTGCATAATGTAATAGTCTCTTTCTTTACATATCTACACCAAGGTTTTGTGGAAATGCAGAAGCATTTGTGTTGGAATTATGACAATCAAATTTAAAATAGTTACATATTGATAACTAATAACTAAAAAATCAAATGAATAACATGTTATCTTTCAACCAAGTTAGTTAGCAAAAATTTTAATCCTACATGCAACCCCTTTGTAATGAACATTGAAAAGTGATTTTTTTTCACATGTCCAATCTTCATTTTCAATCACTTTAATTTGCGACAAATTTCACACATTTAATTAAATGACATTCAAATCAAATAATGCGCTAATGTTCAATACAACAAAACTTTATTCAGAGTGGTACATTGTCGTGTTAGGTACTTTCATATCTTCATAAACATGATTGAAATTAACTTGAAGTTTTAATGATACCTATCTTTTCTGTAAATGTGTTGAGGTGAGTTGCATTCCATCCATGGTAACATCTCATCTTCAAACCCACTACAAGACCTTTTTTCTTTTAGAGGCATTATCTACTCTTCCTCGTCAAGGTCCTTATAAAACATGGCAAAGTTTCCAACATCATTTCCTTTGTGTCTTCAAGAAGCCTTTAAAAAACTTATGCATATGGTGGAATGTGTTGTTCATCCAACTTACTAGCTATTGTCAGATTTACCTCCTTATTATACATAAACATAAGTGTTTCATATGCATCATCCTTTGGGTCCGAAACATTTTTAATCATTTCTTGTGTATTGCATCATATTGCTAAGGGTTGTTGGCAACAACATTTTTTTACGAAATCAATTGTCCCATATTTTTTTTCTTCATTCCCTTGTGCTATCATTTTCTAATTTATTTTCTCCTTTTCCCCTAAACCTTTTCACTTTGGTAATGTTTAGTTTATTGAATATCAAATCAACTATTCCTTTTTATCATCCATTCTTCACTTTGTTTTGCACTTGTTTTTTTTGGCATGTCTTTTCTTTTTTGAACATCTTATTGTAACTATGTTGCCAATCAGATGTTTGGTTTGACAAGTTGATATTCATGAAATACTACTTATTTATGGGTGACTCCAAGAGTTGTCAATCATCAAACAATAATTGAACAACATCCAACAATTGTAGGAGTAAGTGACAAGTGACATAAAAGAAGATCCAAATGAAATCCATTAAATGAATTAAGGGATACATCACAAGTTTAGTATGCAATGAATTAATAATGAAAATTGTGTGAAGTTTGTTCATTCATAGGTTCGTATATTTTACACACAAATATCATGTGTTGAAAACACATTTGACACACATATAAATGTGTTAATGAATGAAGTACGAACCTATGAATGAACAAAGGTCACACAAATTTGCATCTTTATTATAAATCTGTGTGTCAAATGTGTTTTCGATGCACGATATTAATGCACGAAACATATGAATTATGAATGAAAGAATTATGTACAATTTCCATTACTAAATTATGATATGTTAAGTTTGTGATATATTATGTTAAAACAACTGGTTAACGGTGTTCAACCCACTTTCTTTGACCCATTTGATTTTCCATGTGAATTCAATTTACTTAATGACTTTTCCTTGCATGCTTTAACACTTGATATTATTATATTTTAATTGTAAAGGAGTTTAAAGTTGGAAATAATATAGTTTGATTTCAAAAATGGGCTTTAATGTTTGAAGTGGTGAGCCAAAGGTTACAAGTTGTAGAAATGGTATTACACAATTTATTTTGCTTTTAATTTCACTAATTACATTCCTCCAAAAGAATATATTCAAGTTAAAATATATATTCACAAATCAATGTCAAACTAAAGTTGTCCAACTTTAAGAACTGTATATCTTGTTATGTGTTTGGAATAACTAATATATATTTTTACCTTCCTTACAATTATCTTCAACTTTATCCCTTATCTCTATTGGGAATTTTTTGGGTATATGTTTCAATTTTTTATCCTTCATTATTTAATGTTTCAATTTTTTTGGTAATTATTTTTCATTTTTTATAATTTCATACATTTTATGTTCACGCAATGTATATCCTTTCCACTTATGAGGAAATAATAGGAATGTCTTTAGATTCAGAAGGTTGTTGATGTTTTGAATACGGCAAATGTTCGTCCATACATTTTTTACAATGAATTTTCACTGTATTTCATGTTTACCAACAGTTGTCTGGTTTCCAAACATTTATTTAAACTAAATGTAATGTTGCAACCTCTGGCATGAAACGTAAGAGTGTGAGATCTATCAATGGAGTTATGTGTCACCATGTATAATGACTTGTGTAGGGCATTTACAAGCTAGAGTGGAACATTTTTGTGTCCACAATGGAATCCATTTTAGGATTTTTCACAATGTATTTTTTATAGGCCAGAAATATAACCTTTTTATTTATAAAATTATTCATCTTTTCTAAAAAGTAATGCCATATGTCACTATAGTATAGCCTAAGTTTAAATTTTTGTGAAAAATTCCATCTGAATTCCAAAAAATGTGAACATGAAGGACTTTGCCTTTTTCATTGTTTTTTAGTGTCATTAAAAGTCCATCAAACTTTCATATGATATTGAAATGATTAATAAGGCCTCATTGTGCATTTCAAATATATATTTTGAATTTTGGAGAGAAAATGGTGTTATTTTATTACAAACCATGATTATAATGAGTCCATTTCCAATATATTAAGGATTGTGACATTGTAACTTGTCTATGATTAAAAGTCCCCCATGTGATGTAAAAATATTTATTTTAAATGATTTTAGTTTTGTATCACAATAAATTGTATAAAAATAATATAAATGAGTCTCTTTTCATAAAATAAACAAAAAATTTGATATGAAACATAGTCTAATCCTTGAGGGTGCAAAACAATTGATGTAGTGACATCCAAAAATGGACACTTTAGCTTGCAAACATCCATCACAAGTGTCTTGAAGAAGGCAAAGTATGTGAAGAAGTGGGTGGACGACTTTGTCCAAAATACTCCTTCCCTTTAGATTATGTGAAATAACATGTAATCACAAATATTTTAGTGTTTTGTCAACCCCACTTAGCCCAAATTTAGGACTTCAAAAACTATTGCACGAGACCCATAGCAATGTTGCTCAACTTTAACCTAGGTATTGACACCTAGGCTAACATGGCAAAATATTTGAAATTTGTCAAGGAATATTTGAATATTATCATGACATGGCATAATATTCAGATTTGTGAGAAATTATTTTGACCATGTTGACAAGGAATATTCTTATGATGTGAATGAAACATGCTAATGAATATTCCCTGTGCTCATGCTCACATGCTCACCAAATAACATTACTTTGGAATATTGTATGTGGGTTAAGAAATCAAAGGATAGAGGCCTGAAACCAATGTTACATTCACAATAACACCTCCATGTCTTTCCATTGATTGTATTTGAACATGTACATTGAGAACATGATGATCAAATCATGAAATATTTGCAAACTTACTTTTTGTTGCATTAATGATATGGGAATTTTAACATGTTAATTAAAAGGATGGGAAGATAATCAAAATCTTAGTTTAATGTGTGTGCCATCAATATGGTTGTGAGGTTGATGTCTATTACTTACCATCATGACCATTTTCCATCCACATTCTTGTCATTTAGAAAGGACTTCAAGATTTTAATCCTACATTGTTGATACAAATGTCCCAATGTTTACTATGCATATCAAATGTTGTCATTATGTTGTGTGCAATGGTTGCAATGGACATATGTATGAGGAATATCAATCAGACCAAAATAATAAAATTCCAAACACACATACAATAAATCATTGACACACCAAGTTTATTGATATCACATTGAACAAACATGGTGGAAGAATATTTTGGTATCTTTACAAGGTTTTTGTGAACTTTTTCCACCAAACACACTATTTCATACCTATGTTCTTTTGAAATATCTACAACCGGGTCCATTCACGGTTGGGGTACCAAAAAAGGAAAAAAAGACTTAAAGACTTTTTAGAGCTACTTTTTACACATAACATTTACATGAAACAAACTTAAGTGAATTTTTTAAAAAAATTCCAATATAAGATAATTCATGTGTTAATGGTGATTTTTCACATTCATACATAATTGTGTATGCATATTTTAGTTTAATGCTAGAAATGCAGAAAATCCTAGAAAGTCCCAAAATGAGTTTCAATGGACAACCAAACATGTTTTTTTGGCAAGGTTATTTCTTGCACATGTGACATGCATCTAAAGCTAGACATTTTGAACTCATTGAACATAATTTTTTTATCAAATGGTTTTAAAAATGAATCCTTTGCCTTGTAGCCTTTTCTTTCAAAATTTCAACACTTTGAAATTTTTGTATGATTTAGTTTTTCATCAAGTTTATCCAATGAACATGTATTTTCATAGAAGGGGGCATGTTTTTGTTATACAAAAAAATTGAAATAAATTTTATGATTTTATGCCTTCCTTTTGATTACTTTAAAAAAAATGTATTTGAAACACTTGATTTCTTTAATT
>Ga0209611_10004731_pt1 | contig 23157 bp, 9 predicted proteins | sample S1TSphgellanicum_3_FD_187693 | JGI IMG/M metagenome (GOLD analysis project Ga0209611, IMG submission 187693) | Host-associated microbial communities from peat moss isolated from Minnesota, USA - S1T2_Fc - Sphagnum magellanicum MG (SPAdes) (version 2) | ecosystem: Host-associated > Plants > Peat... | reverse complement strand
CACACACACACACACACACATTTGTGTACATTATTGAAGGAAATTTATGAATAAGTTTTTCATTTTTTCATTTGGACAAGTTATTAATAAGATATGAATCATCGAATTTGAGGTTGTGTATAATGTTTAAATAAAGTATGATTTGAATAAAATAAACAATAGATTGTTTACACAAGTGGAGTGGCTTAGTCATAAAGGAGTTCAATTCCATCCTTGGGGTCCAAGGATCAAACTTCACAAATGACATTATTCTAGTCAACAATGGAATATTGATCGAATATTCCATACCTATTAGGTTACCAAGGTTAAGTGCCTACCTAGGTAGATGAGTGGTTTACTTAACCATTTAAACTAGTTTTTAACCTAGATTAAGTGATGACATGAATCAACAATTGACAGGATGAAAAATAATGAAAATAAAAATATATCTTATTATTTACATAATAATAATATCAATCATTATAATTTGTAATGATAAAAACAGTTACACAATGATTAAATTATGACTGATGATTTCACATATGTCCTTTATGACTAATGAATGAAATGTGCCACATCATTGACACATCATGTCTTAAATGATTATTGTCATCAATGACTTGTTCATAATGACTAAAATATCAATCATAAATTCAATCATATATTTGAAATTTTCTTCTATTTGTATTTAAAACATTTAATGAAGGTTATTACCAATTATGTAATATATTACATAAATTGCTAAATTTCGCAACTTCTTTCCCTCTTACCTATTATGTAAATTTTTGGATTTTTTAATTGTTGCAACTTTTTTTCATCTTGTTCTTAACTTGGTGGTCACCACACTTCAAGGTTCAGAGTGGATTTTCTAATATTGAATACAATGTTTGTTGGATCTATGTAAATTATAGTTCATTAATTCATCATTAAATTTTTTTTTGTTTTTTTTAAACAACCTACCATGATGTCTTCAAGGTTTAATTTATATAACTTGGAATGTAATTTGTAGTTCTTCAAGAGCTTTTTCTTGTCGTTAGCAACCTTGTCCTGGTGGCCACTAGATCATTTATAATTGAAAGATTCAAAAATTTAACATTGAAATTTTTGTGTTCACATTTTCAGAGTTTTGTACAATCCTAAATTAATTAAATATGTGTTATAACCATAAAATCCAATGCACAATGGGCCATGGACCAACAAATGAATCTCAATCCAATGTTTCATTTGTAGATGAGGCTTTTTATTAATGCATTATTATGTACCCCACATTTAACAATTGTCACCAAATTTCATAGTTCCACATGTAAAAACAACTAGAGCACACAAATTACATTCTCTAATCACTTGTGAAATTTATTTATACTCAATTTTTAAATCACCATTTATTATACAAAAAACCATTTACATGGAACCAATAGTCAAACAATAACCCTACTTACATGTAGCCACTACAAATACAAGTGTAAATCCTTCAAAACTACACTATTTCTTATAAATTATTTCCATTCAAGCTACATTGAAAAATTCCTAAAATAACACCTATCATCAATGTACTTAACTCTAACATACCTTTTATTAACTTGAACCCCACTTACCTTGTTCTCCCCACCCCCCCCTCCCAAATTGAATAGTATTCACCCTTTGCTTGAATTCCATGTTTAATTTTATGATGAGTATACGTTTTTTTGTAGCGAAGATCATTTGCATAAGTCCCTCATGAGTCTTATCCATCGTATTCATTGTCATGATGATTGTTCTTAATCATTTCAATCTTCACACTATTCATTCCATATGAATTTGATTTGAACCTTCTAGCCATCGTCAAGTTCTTTTTATGTAAATTTGTTTTAATATGGGTTTATTTGCATAAAACATGCATGGTTCATGTCATTTTAATCATGGTATTTAAACATGGTTATTTTTCACCAAAACTCTTTACTTTGAGTTCTCACATTATGTGACACATCCCCTATAGTTTGCTAAATGGTATAAATGGTATTTATGTGTGGTTACTTGTAGGAAAACTACATAAACATGGGGTGCATTCCTTGATTCTTTTGGACCAATATAAATCAAGAAGTATGTTTACTCCAAACACACATAGGATATAGTGCTTTCCAAAAGGGTTAATAAAGTGATACAATTAGTTTTCATTAGCCAATCACAATGATTGGCCAATGTGGTGGTATTTAACCCATCCTCACCATACACTATTCAATAATTCATGTTTATGGGTGGGGATGAGGAAACAACTTGTGTGCTCTTTTGGCTGCAATAAACATTGGTCTAAACCCACATAATGGTTCAAGGTAGATTTGTTTTTATGCTTACTTTTAAATTTGATCACAATCCCAAGACATGGTGGCGGATGGTGACGTGGCCGAATTTGGTAAAGTTGTGTCATTAAATGTTGCCATGTTTCCATGGTCTTCTATGTCATGTTTCTTAAACGACTTGTCATGATCTTGTTCAATCTGAAAAAATAATTCATGATTGCCAAAATTGATTTGTTCAAAACACATCAATTTATCATCTTATTACATTATCTTATTTGATTTTGTTGGACCTTGAAGAAATAACACAAACTTAACAACAATGATTATCAATGATATCAATAAATCAACCTAAAGAACCTTCAACAAGTATTTATAACAAAAAGAACCATTGTATTTTTAAGAGAGGCTAGATGTTATTAACTTTTGTGTATGAAAAAATAATCAATTAAAATACTAGCATAAAACTATATGATGCAAATATGGGTCCATAACATGCTTGTCACACAAGGAAAATTTGTCTCTGATAGATGCAGTATAATAAACATCCACAACATCCCCTATTTGGTGCTAAATGTAGTTATCAAATCCATTTAATGATATTAGACCTCTAAAAATCCCTTGAAAATGTTAAATTTAGTTATGTTATGGTCATGTTCTTTTAGGTGCACTAAACCCCTGACCATCATGGGAAGAAAAAGAATGAACTTCTAATGAAACTTTTTAATCAAGTCCATACCTTCATCATTTCCCCCATCCCTCCTCCTCCTCCTCCTCCCAAGAAGATGTGGTTGTTTGTTGTTTATATGATTGTTTAGCTTTCAAAGTAGTTTGCTTGAAGAGGATGATTAGGTTTAGCTCTTTGTGGTTCTTGGTCTCCATGTCTGTCAAAGATTATTAGTTTGATGCAATGATGGTTTAAAAGGAGATTGTGCCCCAAAAGGCACATGCACTCCTAATGCCTCCCCAATGTAAACATTTGGTAATTTCTTTGGTCTTGTTAATGGCGTAGTCCTACACAATTTTCACATAGTTTCAATTTCAAAATAATCTACTACCTAAACTATTTTTTGAACAAACTCAAATTATGCATCTATGGGATTTTTATATATGACTTGTAATATTACTTACATGGTTGATTTGTTAGTAAGGAATGCCATTCAACACCAAGAGTGGGTTGAAAACATTACACAATAGAATGATTGTCCATATACCCTATTGCAAGACAAGGAAGACAGTGAGTGAAAAAACATGGGATAGTGTTTTTTGATAGTACTAGGGCTTTTTGCATCAAACAGTAGGGAGATTGAGATTCCATCTATTTTAGTTTCTTCTTTATATCATTTGTTAGGGCCTACAGAATGCAACAAAAGTAGATTATTGCCAAACTACAATAGGCAAGATGTTGGGCCATATATGTTGTTTGTTAATCCCATGTTTAAAAAATAGCTACATGCCGATTCTTATTTTGTGGGAGAGTTATTAAACTACCTTGATGATGTTTCAAAGAAGCCAAATGGCAATTGAATTCCTAAAATTCCTTGGACAGGTTCAAATTGCAAGCATATCCCAAGTTAAGACATAGGTATGTTTGGTCAAAAAAATCCCCTACAGTTCGTTTCTTTCTGTGAAAATATGTGATTCTTGTCTACATGATATCATAGCACCATTGATGAATCTAAATGTAGCAAAATAAAATCCTAGAATTCAGAAGATTACCCATAGTAGGTGTATTTGGAGGATTGGCTTTTCACAAAGCCATGGTTATAAAAAATCTTGAATATTGTGGACAACAAATTGATTCTATTATGCAGGTGGGTTCATGTTAAATTACAAAGCAAATTACAATTTCTTTTTGAGATGGCCCTAAACCCTAATTTTACATTTGACAAACATGTCACATTAGCGTAGAGTAAATCTTATTAAAGATTTAAATTAGAATATAATGTACAAGGCATGAGTTATGAAGGGTTTGATTTGACAACAAATACTTACATCATAAAAGAAAGCTCTTAAGAACTAGCAATGATTTTGCGATTAATAGTTTGCACATTTTGTTTTTTCTCATTCAACTTTTCACCAAATGTGTTGTAGGTGTGCCCAAAAAACTTTCTTTCAAAGAAATCATTTTTTGATGTTATTGCCCTTGTAATTGGCAAAAGTTGGTCATAAAAAGAAACATTAATTAAGTAGTAAATCTAGCTATTTAATTATAAAGACCATGTTTGTTTAACAAGATTACCCATGCACTAATACTAATTATCTACACAACTTTGAAAAAACCACAACATTTTTTTAAAAAAAATTCCAACCTTAAACGCATAAACAATTATAACATCCAATTTATTTGAAAACATTTAAACTCAATCTTTGAGATCATCATAAACCTTATCCAATTCTTTTGAGAATTTATAATACATATTAATGATGTAACTAAGGGATTTTTTTGAGGTGAATTTCCACCATTTTGCAAACACAAAAAGGGCCATCAACATCAGTAAAATATTTTTGAATTTTTAAAAAATATATACTTTTAATTCAAAAGTTTTACATTTTAATTTTTCATAAAAGATCTAATTCTACATTGGGTTCTAGGACTTGTAATCAAAATATAAAGATATTTTAATCAATAATTTATTTAAAATAATTAAAATTTACAAAAATTAGATTTAAAAAGTTAAAAAAAAACTTGCAACTGCACATCATGAATAAATCTACAATTTTTTTTTGTTTAAATTGACCTGAAATATTTGTAAATTCAATGTCACTTCAAAAATGGATTCATTAAGTATTTTACAATTTTATTTTCAATACGTAAAAAATGTCCAATTTTTGTAGAATTGCAAGTTCTTAGTTTCAAAATTTCCTAACTTGGTAATTCTTATTGGGAAAAAAATGGAAAAAATAGTGAAAATTCAAAAAAAATGTAAAAAAAAAAATACCAATAATTTGAGATAAAAAGTTTCAAAGAAAATATGTTATTCGTAATGAATAAAAGTTTAAAAGTAATTATAATAATTCCAACATTAAACATATAGAAAATTCCAAAATCAAATTTATTTGAAAAGTTTTAAGTTTAATCTTTGAAATCATTATAATTAATTGAATTTTTTTCCATGATGAATTTCCACCATTTTGCAAACATTAAAAAAAACCGTCAACATCAACAAATGATTTTTACATTTTTTTTACATTTAATAAATTTTAAATGATATAATTCTACGATGGTAGTACTTGTAGCCAAAATATAAAAATATTTTATCAAATTTGTACCTCCATATATGGCTTAAAGCCAAAACACAATTAAATTATTTTATGGATGATCTTGAAGAAGATTAAAAACTTGAACAAAATGAAAAGATTAAAAAAATCATTAATGTCATTATTATTATCACCATTTATAATTAATTTTTAAAATGAAAATTTTAAATTCATCCCTAATATTTAAACATAAACATGTAGTAAAACAAGTTTAAAGAAATTGACTTAATCCAAGTTTTAAATTTTAAAAAATATAAAATATTGATAATTTTCCATAATAATAATAATAATAATAATTCTTATATAATTCCCCCAAAAAATCCAAATTTTTATGCATTCATTTCAAAAAATTGTGGTGAATGCAAAATGCAACTCATAAATATTGGATTTAACAACATTCATAATGAATGACAAAACTCATGTCCAAATACTAATAGTTGAAAAGAAATAATAATAAAAAATCACTAATGCATTCAAGTATAAATGTGAAGCAGTAAATTGTTATGTGTTACAATATATATTAATAAGTGTAATATGCAACATTTGAATAGTGGTTTTAATAAGTTCAAAGTTGATGATTGGAATCATGTAGAAATGTTGATAGTTTAAAAAATGTGAAAAAATTCATTAAACCATTCAAATATAATTATAAAATATTGAATTGCATGTGTTTTAACGTATTAAAAGTGAATGATTCAACTTTGATAATCGAAAAGATGTGAAAAAAATTACTAATTCATTCCAATATAAATGTGCAATTTAAAATTGTTACATGCATTTTATAAATTATGGTAAGTGTAAAATGCAACTCCTAAATAATGGTTTCAACATGTTAAAAGTTGATAGTTCAATTCATACACCATGTTGATAGTTTAAAAACATTTAAAGAATCACTAACCCATTGTAATGCATTGTCTAAATAAAATTAAATGTTACCTCAATTTTCACATCAATAATGTGAAATTATTAAATAATTAAATAAGGTCCAAATTATACTCATAAGTGAACAACATAGTGAATGTAACAACCATGAATAATATTGACCATTAATTAGTGTAACAAGTCATTTGCAAATTTAAGATGACCAAATGTAGTTGAAATGTAGTAAAATCAGACAGTAGTTGCAATGTGTGTGGGTGGAAAAGGACAAGATTTCTTCTTGTGATTGAATAGTTTTGAGAATAACATTATTGTATGTCGATACATCAGATTTTATGAACTATTTGTATTAAATTTCATAATTAAAATCTATTATGTAATAAAAAACAAATTCATATTTTTTAAAAAATTCATTGGGACAAAGTACGAGAAAGATAATGATGGTTTTTTTTAAAAAAAGTTTTGAAGACATTATTGTTGAAATGTATTGAAATGAAAATTTTATATGATTTTTTTTACAATTCAAATATTGTTTCAATAATTTTTATAAATTATGTGTAGATTTTGGAATACCTTCTAAAATGAAATTTAAATCGTTTCATTTGGACATAATATGATAATTATATTACTAATTAAATTTGGCTTTTAGAAAATGTTTAGTTGCATCTCAATTTAAAACTAATGTGCAAGTAAAAAATTTAGTCCATATTTTTGTTTTTGAATCCATCTCACAAGTTATATAAGCAACATTTCTTCTCTTGAATTGCAACATAAAAATGTATATGCCAAGTTGGGATGAATATAGAAATGTTTGACCTTAAATGGAAATTGCAAAGTAAATGAAGTTTTTTTAGCTACTCAATCCATTTACATTTTCCTTTTTCCTACTTACTTGCCTACCTACACAAATAAATAGGTGTTAGTTTTATACCCACGTAGGTAAATAGGTTTGAATATTCTTCAAACTTTCAATTTTTAAAAAAACTAAAAAACACAACAATTCAAATTAAATAATTAATATTAAGTAATCTGGATTAAATAATTAATGTTAAATAATTAGAATATTCCTAGTTGTTCATATATTAGTGAATGTACTAGTGAATTTACTTGTCAATATCAACTTGTTCATCATTAAACAATTGCCAAATTTGTTAGGAATTCATTTGGACCAAAATTCACCTAATTCATTACAAAACCTAGTGAATTCACTAGTGGATTTGAACTCATTATGTACTAGTGCATTGTTGACATTGATTTCCATTTAAATTAAATTGAAATATTATTTTTTTTCAAAGTACTTACTTGTGAGTACCGGAATTGGACATTCGCATTTGTGAAAATTAAAAAAATAGATTTCAAATATTTGAAATCCTTTTGCAAGATTTTGTTTTTTCAAGCACCTCAATATATATTGATCTGGTGAACATTCTAATACAATTTTTTTTATCAATGGAGTTTGTTATCATAATTAAAACCATCCCCAACCTTTTGAAAAGTGATGCAACTTTCGGGATATTTTTGGGGTATTGTTTCAAGTCCAAATGACAAGAAAAAAATTGTTTTGAGATGCTAAAGGGAGGTTAGAAACGCCAATGAGAAAAACTAGAGGTTCTAGTTGTTTTGAGATGCCAAAAGGTTATAACTTTTTTAATTGGTTTAAAAAAATTTTACTAATGTAGCAAAGTACATACAATGTATCTTGATTGCACCCATATACATTTTATATTCTTTTACTAAGTTCTATGGCACGTGCGCAAAATAACAAATGATAGCAAGTGTAAGTAGTGCTTGGGTTTTCATGTTTTATTGTCCAAAATTGTATTAAAATTGTAAAAACAATTAATGTGTAAATGATCTAATATATCATGGTACATGTGAAATAATTTGGAATGAATCTAATGAGGGCATAATATTTAAAATCACTTGTTGAGAATTGTAACCAATGCCTTTATTCCTTGATGGACATAAAAGGACTCGAAAATGACATAATTTTGGGGAGTTTTTTAAATATATATCTTTACATAATAGTAATGCAACATATTTTTGAATCAAAAGAAAATTTTAATATTTTTTTGCAACTTAAAAATGGAATATTATTAATATATCATTGGAATATTTAAATAAATAGCCACTGAAGTTTTGATTCAAGGTGCACTTTAGCTCATTATTTTGTAAATGCACCCTTTTACTTTGTATTGTTCGAATTAAAACTTGTTGATGTTTCATGATCATTTTAAATTTTTAAGAAAGGGCTTATGTTACCTCTCGATCAAATATTGCATGAAGTTATATTTAAAGATAATTGGAAAATTGTTTTGACGACTACATCATGTTGATTTTGTTGTGTATTTTGAAAACATTTTTGAAGTACATTTTGTGATTAATTTTTTTATTTGCAGATTTAATCATGTTATATATATCATAATACATGATCAAGTTTGACAAGGAAGTGTCAAATATTTTTTGTATTTTGAATTTTTAGCTTTGACAAATGGACTTTCAATTTCTAGAGTATTGGCATGTATCGAATAGTTTAACTAACAAGGAGAAGTTTTGTATCACATATGTACCACTGATAAATATGTCTACATTGAAGTACCTTTATGCATTTCAATCTATGGGCCCATGTTCAAATCTAGGTATTTATAGTCCAATTGTTTTGGGTTGCACAAAGTTTATTTTGGTTGAGTTTTTGGCATACTAGGTCCATAATTTCCCAAACTGGCAAAAATGAAAATAAATAAAATTTTTGCCAAAGTTGATTGAGTATTATAATATTTTCAAGAATTAAAATCTAATAAGAAATGTTTCTTCATCTTCTTGATAATGAAGTTATTAGTAGACTTCATGTTTATTTCATTAAAATGATATCTTTAAGAATATAAGTATTTGTTTCTGACTTGTTGTCATAAGTTAATATGCCTTGGATTTTAAACTATATTTCAAGAGTACTTAATCAAATGTGCATCCAAGTTTTGTTTCTTTTCCTTATGAATTAATGCATGAACCTTGCGTCCAAATATTTTTAGGTGAGATGAATATGGTTGATGTCCAAACCGTAGTTAGTATGGTCTTCACTTGGTTTTGATTTATTTTAATAGGACTTCAATTTTGCAAATAATTTGTAGTTATTTAAGCTTTTCACTAAAACATTTTAGATAGGTTTGCATACACTAACATAGCTAAGTTGACATCAACTAATATTTTCTTCTTTCTTTCATAAACATTTTTTAGTTGAAATGTATATGTTGTGGTGAACTCCAACTTCTTGAAGCCTTCATTTTAGTAATATTATATATATATATATTCACCTCCTTGATTAAATATTATTATTTTGATATTTTGATTGGTTTTTTTTCAACAAAGTCCTCATATGTGAAAAATTGTTAACTTCTTTTGATTTGTGTTTCATTAGATAAACAAATCACTAGTCTTATCATCAATGAAGGTTATAAAGTACCTACAACGTCCATGCATGTTTGTTTGCAAAAAAGTATTAGCTTAAACATCCATGTATATATGAATGCTCCTTCTTTGGGATATTTGATCCTATGTTGTTTTCCTTCAATGCAAGGAGTACACCATATATTGTCCTTTTCATTGAAATGATCAACTCCTGTTGCAAATGTTTGTATATCTAGGAGTCAATTTTTATTAATATGTCCAATCCTTAAATGCCATAAGTTGACCATATTATTTTTTATTATGGCTAGGACTAAACAACTTCTCTTTTAGGTTTTGCAATCTTGCCTAATTTATATAAATCAAAATCCAATTTGCATTCCACTGTGACATCTTTTGATTTATTTATGAAAGTGCATTATCATTGTTTTATGTACATATCCCTTTCTACCTTATCAAATTGTTTTGTTGTTTTAAAAAAAAATCAAGGAACATGTAAAACTTTAGGTATTTTCTTTTCTATACCATTTAAATTTTTTATCGTAACCACTCTTTCCCCATAAGTAAAATAACTTTTTGATGACTATATTTTTTGTCATCAAAAAATGTAGACTTGATTACTTGAGAATGGTTGATAGTCAATGAATGATTCCTGATCAAAACACATATAGGTTGTAGTCACAAAATAATGACCACACCCAACTCCTTGGTCCTTTGTTTAAAAGTAGTGAGTTAGCCAATCAAGAGGATGTGGCAAAATTGGATTGGATTGTCAAAGAGAATATTCATAAAATAATTTTAAACAAGTCAACAAAAAAATAATGACCCAATAGGATGGCCTAGTTTATTATTTTATAAAAACACAAATAAAATATTCCACATAAATATATCATTTTCAAATCATTTCAAGTGCATTTAGGAGTTTTTTAAATAGTGAAAGCACTAGTTACATTTTTGAACAAGGGTTTTTGGGTATTTATATTCATTGAAATCATTTCCAACTCAACCAAATGTTCCCATAATATGTTACAAACATTTTTCTAATAATGCACCAAACATTTTAAAGATTGATTTAAGTTGCCATTTAAAAATGCAAAAAAAAAAGTAGTGGTTATGATTTCTATGAAATTACAAATCATTATATTGTGATTGCACCTTATATTGAGACACCTTGATATCTATATTGTACCAAGTGGGGTCCTTTCCTTGTTTCACTATTAGGGCAACAACATATAAGTTGTTTTTATTGATAACAATGTTTGATTATTTTTTATTATTTGAAGTAGCCTCATAAGCTAATATTTTCCTATAGTCTTTTATTAAGTGCACTAGTTTCTTATAGTAGAAGCATTTCACATCCCTCTTATCAAATGATTTAAAATATGTCATTCCATCTCTTGGTGGGAAAACCTATTGGGATTCTTTGTGAAGATTTGTTGTTGTTGAACCTTGAATATTTCTTTCCCACATAAATGGCTTATGTATTGTCATTGTTTTGATTTGTGTTCCTCATTAAGGTTTTTTTTTAAATCAAATTTAATATCAAGGATTGAAGTGTTATATTAAATTGTTTCCTTCAAAAACTTATGAATGTTCTATAACACAAAACATATTCCTCATGAAGCAAATGATTGCTTTGTCATATTGGACTATTGTTCCTATGGTAACTAGTTGGTGTAGATAAATTATTTGGTACAAATGATGTGTTTTGTAACATTATAAACTAAAAGCAAGGTAAAGTAAACAAAAAAAATAGTCCACCCAAAATCTAGAGATAAATTTTGATATAAACTTAAGAAAGTAGATTAAAAACATTTGTAAATAAAAATATGAAACCAAATTTAGTTCTTCAATTGCATTTATGGTAAGGTGAATACAATTTTAATATCATAAAAATATGCTACAAGTAAGTTTGAAATTGACAAATCAATACAATGTTCAAATCTACTTTTATATTAAAATTTTGATATATTATGATTATAATATGCACAATTTGATAGTACATAAATATCTTCCAAGCCGCCATTAAGTTGAAAAAAAATTTAAAAAAAATAATTCATGTACTTGCAACCTTTTTGAAAGATAAAAATCTCGTGCAAGTGAATGTTGTTAAAAAATAAATATTTAAATATACTTTCAAGATGAGGTTTTTCAATATTATAATAAGAAAGTGAAAGATTATCTTCATATTAATTATTGAAAAAAAAAATTTCCATTTCAATACATTGCAACGTTTTTGTCACTATTTCTAATTTTCTGTGATAAGGAATAATGAATAATTTATTTGCTACTTTCACCCTATATTCATTTTCTCTCATTTTCAAAATGTGGAACTTATCTTTAGATACATTTTAGTTATAACATTTTGAGATTGAAATAATCTCTTTAATTCTAGCCATGCTAAATTTGTTGTGATGCATGGTTGGAGATTTGATATGACATCAATGTTATTTAAACATTTACTATGTATAGTTAGAGACATTGCATCCCTCCTTCCATTCACTTATGCTTCTTGCTCATGTGGTAGATACAATTGGAATATCTATAATAAGTTTGATTATAGTTGAAGTTGTTGATTTTGGTTAATACCACTTGTGATGGCCCATAATTTTTTATTTTGAATATCAATGTTAATATATTGAAAAAGGTCTTATCAAATTTAGTTGCATGGTTGACCTCTATATTCTATGCCATTGTGTTTGTTGTAAACTTATGTTGAATCTATCAAAATATTCATGATGACTACATGTTATAAGTTTTGTTTCATGAACTATGAATAAATTTAGGGGCCATGAATTTCTCAATTAATGTACACTTGGCCTCGATCTTGTTCATTTTCTTTGATTATTTCTTGTGCAAATTATTAGCTATGTGTAAACAGATGCATAATATGCATTTCTTAACCTTGTTTTGATATCATGTGAGAATCATGCAAGAGAATTGAAAGAGGTGAAATAGGTTCTCTATATTGATGGAATTTTTAAAAATATAAGTTGAAAAGTCATGACATTTGAAAAGTCACACCTTTTCAAAAGTAAAATATTCATAACATATTATTGTACTACTTACACATTCGTAATCTTACATTACATTGATACATTTTTGAATGATATGACGATTCAATTAGAGATCCACATTCCTCCCACTTTCTATGGGAATGTGTTTCATTTCATTTTATTGATGCCACACCTTAAGCTTACTCTCAACTTGTTTTATCTTGTTTTTGTGTCACAAATCAAAGGTTAGAGTGGTGACAATAAGTTCCATTGCACACATAAGTTTGCAGATAAGTCTTAGGGAAATATTGTCAACATAAAATTTGCATGGGAATGAAGAATGAAGCTAACGGGGTCATGTGTCTGAGTTTGGATTTGATAAACACCACCCACGACATGTTAAATACTTAAAACATTGATAATGAATGAGTTATCCACTCTTTTTATCTATGTTTAATAAGTATTTGTCTTTCATTAACTTTAGGTTCATATGATTACTCCACATGCTAGTCTTCAAGAGAATAATCATCCCCTTCATAGAATAATTTCTATATCATTCTTTTAGAATTTAAATGTTTTTATTAGAGACGAGATCAAGCTATTTGATTTTTAATCATGCATAACATAGAATAATTAAATAACACATTAATCACTTGATCCATATACAAGTTCAAAATAAATTCCTAATAAAAGGATTCCAAAAGATTGCAATGTGTAGGGCCCATCTACTCAAATCCTTAGCTATTGTGGTTCATAAACCCTAAGTCATAACTATGTTGTCATCCACATAGATAATCATCATCAACACAATTAGCTCATAAATATATAATGTATTAACTTTTCTAACCAGAAAAATGGTTTGAAAAGATGATTATAATGGTGTTCTTCTCTATAATTCTAGGAGCATCTCCACCCACAATAGTAAAATGGCCTATACACACTATTTTGGATTTTAAATTCGTGTGTGAAACTCGATTTTGGCTTGTAAACATGCCCACCATTGGATGACCTCAAGTGGCCTAGAAAAAGGAAATGACAAGTTTTGATTGGTTGTCAATAATTATTTGCATGTGTGGTGAAATTCAAATAGTCTCTCACATTACACTGTTTGTATTTTATTTTTGGGCAAAATTTTGCCAAATTTGGACGTGAAAAATATGATTTCAACCCATGCAAAGCCTTTTTCATGGAAAAAAGGGCCCAAATTCACCAGATTTCAAAAACAAATAAAATCCAAATCACCAGATTTTATGACAAGTTCTAGTAGATAACCAAGAATATAGAAGGATTTTGGTTTTTTTTTTTCCTCCTTTCCCATCTAGTATGCAACCAAATCTGGCTAAATCATCTTATGGATTATTGGCACTTCAGCTACATCACAAAATTGAAAAAAGAAAAAAAAGAAAAACCCTTCTTTTACACTATTCAATTTTTTCATGGTTATGGGTGGCCATGAGGGTATATGTAAAAGTGTTTGTTGGCCTTGCCTACTACCAAGGCAAGGATATTGTGTTTAGATCCATTATAGAGTATAGTAGTTTAAGGGATTTTGGCTCCTAGGTAATAATAGGTCTAGTTTTATATGAGTATTTTTGAAGGATGATATTTTGGCTTGTGTTGAAACTTGAGATTAGTTATAATAGAGTTATAATAAATATCTTGAAGGATTTTGGTTTCTTTTAGAGGATTTTTTGAAGATTATATTTTTGCATGGTGAAATATTAGAGTTTCCATAATTCTTCTTTTGCCTTAAGATACTTTTTAATGTCAATGGCAAGGCCAAGTGTGACACACCCCTTGTTGGAGTTATAAAGGCTAATACAAGCTTTAATAGTAGGGGGGCATGGGTGGAGATGCTTTAAGTTATTCTTTGGAATTCCTTAGCATTTACAGCCTTAAAGTCAATGGGATCCTCTGTCATTAAAGATTAGTATTCTGCACTAGATGATGAATTGCTTTTATTGGCATTTCAGAACTCCCATTTGAGTGTGGTTGCTGCTGCTGGTAAACATTATTTTCTGATTTGCCATAATGGAAATGATGAATTGCCTTTTTCAACAGCTGAAATGAAAACCTAAACTTGATAAGTACCCCTTTTTGTACTAGGCTAAACCAAAACTTTAACTCTTTTATCCACTTCACAGAAGAGCTTTTTTCTCTCTCTCTCTCTCTCTCTCTCTCTTCTTTCTCAATTCTCTTTCTCTTTATCCATTTGAACAATTATTCTCAAAAAATGCACCATCTTTCACTTTGGGCTACTTTTTCTTTTAACCCTGTCTGTATACAAAACAAGGGTTAAACTATTGGTGTAGGAAATATACACAAATATTCAAATTTTGTGGAATGGGGTTGTTGTGTCTGGGTTTTAAAAATTTTAATTAAAGAAAAAAAAACAGCCAATGTGATTGGAATGAGGTTGTTAGAGTGGGAGCCTTGAGTTGCTTTGAGGAATGAGACTTGTTTAAAATTTATTTTTATTTTATTTTATTTTGAATTTTTTCTTGGGACAATATGATTATTTTGATTACATATATTTTACACATCTGTTAGAAAAAAAATACAAAAATATACAGGGTTTATGGGATAAACTTGTGAGTATAATTGAAAAAAGAAGAAGTCTATGTGACCAATGAGATTGTTAGAATGGGGCCTTTGAATTGTTTTTTGGCCAGATTATATAATTTTATATATATATATTTTAAATGTTTTTAAAAAAAATTTTGGGGGAATTTTTTTCCTTATGGGACGTTATGATTATTTTGATTAGTACATATTTTACACATTCTTATAAAAAATACACAACTCTACTGGGTTTGTGGGATAGACTTGTGCATAAAATTGAAAAAAAAAAAAAACCCTATGTGACCAATGAGATTTAAGCCTTGAATTGTTTTGAGGAATGAAATTTTTTATTTTTAAAGTTTTGTTTTGTGGAATGTTATGATTCTTTTGGTCTTTGACGAAGTGTTGTTGCAAAGTGCATATTTCACAACTCTTTTGATTTGCTCACTTTTTGGACTCTTTCTTCTGCTCTTTTGTTCTCTGAGTGTTTTGCTGTTGTAGTTGCTCTTCTTGACTCTGCAAGTGTTTTGGGTGGTGTTGTTGTCTCCTTTTGTGCTACTCTTCTTCTTCTTCTTGATTTCTGAAGCAGGGTCTCACTTCGCTAGTTCCTTTTTTTCCATTTGAGCCTTTTTAGAGATTGTTTGAGAAAGAAATGAGAGTTTTCGAGTTTTTGTTTCCAAAAGATTGCATCTTGTTTGGCTTGATTTAGGCTTTTGCTGGATCCTTTGAGAAAAAAGATTAAGAAGAAGCTCAAGTTGTGCATCTCTGGTGCTGTTTGAGCTTCTTGTTATATTTTGAGACTACCCATCAAGTTGTGCATCTCTGTGTGTGGTGTTGTTTTGAAAACTTTTGTTGGATTTAAAAAATACCCAGTATTTCAAGTGGTGCATCTCTTTGTGGTGTTTTTCTGAGCTTTTTGTTAGATTTCCAAAAACACCAAGTATAGTTCAAGTTGTGCATCTCTCTCTGGTGGTGGTGGTTGAGCTTTTTGTTGGATTTTGAAGAACACCCAGTAGTTCAAGTTATGCATCTCTCTGTGAACACGTTTTGAGCTTTTTGTTGGATTTTGGAGAACACAAGTAGTTCAAGTTGTGCATCTCTCTGTGATGTTGTTTTGAGGTTTTGGTGGATTTTACAAACACCAAGTAGTTCAAGCTGTGGATCTCTCTCTGGTGTTGTTCCGAGGTTTTGTTGGATTTTGACAAACCCCAAGTAGGTCAAGTTGTGCATCTCTCTGTAGTTTGGTTTTTGAGGTTTTGATGGATACTTCAAACACCAAGTAGTTCAAGTTGTGCGTCTCTCTCTGATGTTGTTTTGATCTTTTTGTTGGATTTTGCAAAAGCACCAAGTCGAAACAAGCTTGGTTGAAAACTTGTAGGTGGAATTTTGAGGTTTGATTCTCTTGTGTGCACATACTTTTTGAGGTTTTCTCTCTCTCTCCATTTTTTTCCCCCTATGATTTTTTGGTTGCTTTTCTTCTTCCTGTGCAATCAGTCTGTTTTTCTTCCTTGGCTGTTCTTCATGTCTGAGGCAGTGTCTCACTTGTTGTTCCCATTTCCATTCGATCCTTAGACCTCCTCCTAGGGTTAGGCCCAAAGTTTTACATCTTCCTGGCCCAAGTGCTTCTTCTTTTTCGACTTTGTGGATCTCTGAGAAGACTCCAGGCTTTTGCAACCCTTTCGTGTTTGGGAGCTTGTGGATTTTGCATCGAAAGTGGAAGGAACAAGCTTTGGGAAAGATTGAGGATTTTTGAGGAAGCTGTTTTTTTTAGGGTTGAGTATTCTGGTGTGCACAAAAAACCTAAGTGAAGAGGGACAATGGTAGCACCTTCTCCAGTTGAGGATGCAGCTGCTGCTGCTTCACCATCGTTGCCAACTCAATCTTCCCTGGCTTCATCACCTTCCAGCTCTGTGTGGACAAGGGAGCAAGACAAACAGTTTGAGACTGCACTCAATATACATGACCAAGACAGCCCAAAGCGATGGGAAAACATTGCAGCAATGGTACCTGGGAAGGATGCAACCGATGTGAAGCGCCACTTTGAGATACTACAAGAAGATGTGAGCTTGATCGATGCTGGTAGGATTGCACTTCCAAATTATACTCCCTCTTCTCTTTCAACTTCAGAAGAGGCTGGAGTCTCTGACAACAACAGCCTTGGCTCCAAGAAAGTTGGCCTGTATCATGGCCAGGCATCTGGTTCTGGAACAAATGCAAATGGTTCAAATGGAAGCTCGGTTTTAGGCAAGGGTATATCCTCCAAGTCTGCAGATCAGGAACGACGAAAGGGCATTCCTTGGTCTGAAGAGGAGCACAGGTCAGGAGAAATTTCTTGTCCCTTGCTCTCTAGATGTTCAAAAACAATTCTTCTTCTTCAGTCTGCAATTATCCTTCTTCTTGTCTGTCTGTTCTGCAGCTCCAGTAGTTGAGCAGGATCCCTGGAAAGTTTATCAGGGTTGATGAAAGAGTGGTGCATCACTAGACTAGTTACTACATCAGTCTTGAGTAGAAGGATCATAACTGGTAGCCATACAGGTGTTAGGGTTGAGACAGTGCAGATGGCAAAAGAAGCTTCAGATTCCTGAATGTTTGAATTTCCTTTGAAAAAACCATGAATCTCTCCAAAATCCAAAATGAGACTCTGATAAGAAGTTAACAAATGGAAGGAGAAAGTGATCATCACTGCTTGTGAAACTGAAGTGTTTTGTTCACACTTTTGGCTCGTTGTGCTTTTACCCTCATTCTTAAAATTAGGGCCTTCCAATTTTCTTTCTGAATTGGTTCCCTTGTGTAATTGAATTTCCAGCTTGGTAGAATTAGTATCTTTCAAGCTTATTTTTTTTGTGTGATTGCTGTTCTCCAGAAGTATTAATAGAAAGAAGGGTGGACATGTGGGCATTTTCAGGCTCTTTTTACTAGGGTTGGCGAAATTTGGGAAGGGTGATTGGCGGAGCATATCAAGGAATTTTGTGATATCCCGAACACCAACACAGGTAGCAAGCCATGCTCAAAAGTACTTCATCCGCTTGAATTCAATCAACAAAGATAAGCGGCGATCAAGCATCCATGATATTACTAGTGTGAACAATGGCAGTGGTGACACAATGCAAGGACAAGGACAACAGGGACCCATTACAGGGCAACCAGCTTTGGGTCCTGTTTCTGGACAGCCAGTGGTATCACAACCAGGAATGTATGTGGGTCCTGCACCAGCTATGGGCTCCCCGGTAATGCTCCCACCTCCTGGCCATGTTCCATTTGGAGCAAGAGGCCATGTTCCAAGGCCAGGGATGCCTGGACCCACGATGCCATTGCCACATATGGCTTACCCAATGCCACAGTCCTCAATGCATCACTGATGCCACATCCTGGAATGTTAAAAGATGTGTTCAAGGTTTTGTAGAATTGAGTTTTTAAGTGTTCGGGTTTGTTTGAAAGAGAGAAAGTGAGAGAGAGAGGTATGCTCTTGTAAATCAGTTAAGTTTGAGTGGGAATTGTGTGGGAATTGTCAGCAATTAGGGTTACTCAACTGTGGTTGGGTTTTCTCAGGGTGTGTGTGCCAAGAAAGATGATGGCCTGTACTATAGCTCTTACTTTTTAAGGACATGACATTTGTGTGCACAGAGGTTGGATTCGGAGTGCCCCTAGTTTCACATACAAAATTCTTTCCTCCTCCATCAGGTAGGTAGCACAAACAGGAAGGAGGTAAAACTGAGAGAACAAAATAAGGACTTTGAATGCATTTCCCCCAGTCACTTCCTTTAATCAAAATGCTTCAGCTTCTGAAATCAAGTCTTTGTTTCAGTACTTCTTTTCTCTTGTGTGTGCTGAATCAACTCAATGGGATATCAATTGTGAAAGATTCTTTTCCAGTTGAAATTCAGGATCATAGAAGGTTTGACTGAACCCATGTTTTAGAAGTGTGTTTCTCCAAACTGTGCAGAAGGTTGGAATTCTGTAATGGGATTTGGAATTTGGAATGCTTGTGCACAAATTAGTTTGCCTGGCCAGAGGAAATCCACAGATAAATGCTATAGAGGTAGATTTGAGGTCAGTACATGCAGGAAAATTGGTGGCCAACTGTATTGATCATGCTGCAGCCTCAACTATTTGGTGCAATTTATTGTGCAATAACCTGAAAGGAGAGTATCAGAACTGGTTGGGAGCTCTTGGATTAGGGGCACAAGCCCCTGTACTTGAATCCACATGGATCATGGATTGGAGATCTTAGCCTTGGGCTCTCATGTTCTCCCTCTCTTCCAGCCACAGAACATGCCTGCTGTTGTCCTCATACAAACACAGGAGATCAGGTGTAGTTTATAGCATTGGACGTGACTGATGGTGATTTTTCAAACAGACTTTTGGAAAAGGTAAGCTTTTGACAGCTACATATAGTAGGAAAAGCATTAGGGTTGAATTAGTGCAACTTAGAGCTTGGAGAAATCAGCATACAAATCATCATTACTACTTTTCTGGCACTCCATACTCATATATTATAAAAAAGAATATAAATTCATCACAATCTGCAAGAAAAGAACAAAGAAGGAGGGCAGTGTACAAGACTGACTCTGGACTGCCATCCAGGGAACAAATATTTGAGAAATCTCTTGCATAGGGACAGAGCTCCAAGCTCAACCTGTAAACTCAAAGCTCCACAAATGTTCTGGATATCAGTATCCCATGCACTACAATAACTAAGTGGGCAACATCTGCACACAAACTTTGACGAATTCATGTTACTGAGGTCTCTACAGCTTTCTCAATGGAATCTGAGCTTCAAGTTCGACACTGCAAAATGTTTCACTCTTGCCAGGATATCCAGGGCAACAGCCCTGCTCCCAGTGACACCAATCAGAAATTCATCTGCAACTCTGACGTACCTCACACTCATGTACTCTGCCTCCTGGCTGTTCTGTTCCAGTTGTTCAGGGCTAGTCCCTGTCTTTGCAATCCTTCTTGTGTCAAAGCGTTCATTGAACCTAACATTCACCTCTGATCTAATTTTGGCTACTTCAACATCCAATTCATGGTAGTAGATGTTGCACAGAAGGGCTGAGAGCAAACTTCCATTCTGACACATAGGTCCTCCTATATCAATAATTCCTATTGCAAACATCTGCCTCAACATATTGAGAAGTCTTTGATCCTGTAGCCTCTCTGAGAGGATGCCTAAAAGCCTTTTGTGGTTTAAGATGCCATATCTATTGTTAATCTCTAACTGAAGAAACCAGGAAGTTCCTTTCCAACCATTCTTGATGGCCTTGAGTGCTGTGTGGCAGGACTTGCCAGGTCGAAAGCCATGGGAATCCTCCAGAAAAATTGGATCATATATGTTCTCTAACTCTACTCTGATAGCTTCTTCCACAACCTGGTCCCTTGGAGAGATCAATACATGAGGTCGCATCTCCCCACCCTTCCCAGGTCTCCTCATGTATACCTGTCTTGCAGGGGTGAACTCATAAGTTCCTGCTTCCAATAATTTTGCTGTCTGCTTGAACCAATTCCAGTCAAAATCCTCCCATATGTCACCCTCTTTCAAATAAGCAAACTGGAGTTTAGTTTTGATGCTGTCATAACTGGCTAAAAGGACATGTGGGTCAGCTATTCTATCAATGATGCTGTGTACATTTTGTTCTACCATATGTGGCATTCTATGACTTTCATGGGTTGCAGACTGAAGCTCAGCAACAAGAGACCCCTCTAAATCTCTTTTGAATCCATCCATTGTTGAATGCACGAAATGTCCACCATCTGTTTGTGAAAGGCTGCTGGAGATACTGTACTTATCATCCTGACTGCTGGTCTTCTTGTATTCATCCTGTGCTGCAGAAGTCTGTGCTAGCTGCTTAAGAGCTGCTGCTTGGACTTTGAGCTCGTCACAGGCCACATCAATGCTAAGTAGAAAATTTTCATATGCGCCTTTCACTTGCAGAGGAAGGTATTCCCACCCTTGCCTACTGAAGTGGTTCTCCTCTTCTTCTAGAAGTCTTTTAAAATGGTCACTTGACTCTGTGGGGGCCCCTTCTGTCAAGGTGAGGGCCATTCTCATACCTAGCTCTGTGGCTTTATCCACAATTGCATGCCGTGCAGTTTGATGTGACTTCAATGAATCAATGGCCTTCCTATAGCCACGTATCCATGCTCCCAAGACTAGACGCTCTGTTTCTTTCTCCCAGGAGTTCTGCCGTTGCTTTTGTAGCATGCGCAACCGGTGAATAATACGGCGCCGCCTGTCTAACCCCTTCAATTCACGCTGTCTCTGTCTAGATATGGCCACAGCTGCAATGTACACACCTAGAAATTTCACCCTGCCAGACAATGCATGAACCAAAACACCTTGGCTCTTCATGGACCTACTTGTTGATGTAGGATCTCGTTCCACAGTGCGAGCTGACTTTCTTCTCCGTTGAACCTCAGTACTCATGCTGCAAGAAGATCCAAATTGTCCATGCACGAGGATCCTAAGCTTGTTCATAAGAGAGCACAACTGCAGCTGTCCATCTTGATGCAAACCTGCAGCACAGACATTTGGCAACTGGCCTACTTGAAATAGGTTCCTCCACTTAGCCTCATGACCTGCAACAATCTACGTACAAAAGATGCAACATCCATCCTCTAGACTTTGGAGCAACAACAGAGAGCACCTTTGCTTCATATCCTGATCTACTGTGAAAACTCAAAATGTCTGGAGTTTCTCAACCATGCATACAGACAAACCAAAGCATCTGTGTACCTGAGAAGGATGGAAGTGCTGCTGTGTTTGCTGCTGGAAGACCTTGACCCCAGGAGGCTAGGGACCTGTGGAATTGACCAAAACCTGAACACACGCCAGTGGTGTTTTCCAAAACTTCAGTGTGAAGGACAAACTCCCACATGATGCAACTTGATAATCCAAAATGCTGAGTGGCAAAGGGGCAGTGTTGACAAACCCCTCAATATCTGTTCATCAATATCTCAGATCTGATTCCCTAGACATAAAACTCGTCATGCATTTCAGTAGCTCCGGTCACATAGGATGCATCCGGCATTAGACAGCAGACGAAGAACATCTAGGGAAGGAGAGGAACACAAAGGAATCAAGACAGAAAGAGATCGAGAGATGGAGACCTCGATAGAAACAAAGAGAGAGACAGAGAGAGAGACAGAGAGAGAGACACAGAGAGAGATAGAGCTCGGAAACCTACCACACAGAAGGTCCAAGCGACGCGCAGCAGGCATGAGTTGACGCATTGCCATGACGCCGGCAAGAAGGACACGCGCATTGAAGATCCTTCACGTCATGGCTGCAATCATCCCTGTTTCTTTGGAAGATCAATTTTCGAGCTTTCGACCTGCCAAGAAGCTCTTAGTGCTCTTGCATCTTGTGCGTTTCCTTCCCACGATACTACTCAGTCAGTAGTATCACAAAAGATGCACCCAAAGAAAGCATCCCACGATACAGTGAGCACCGTCAAGAGAAAACTCAGCCTTGCTCATAACAAGCAAGAAACCAAAACCATGAGATTGATTTTTGGGAACCATGGGCATGAACCCTAAGAACCACCATGATAACCGCCTGGGGTCCGTTCTTCTGTTCCCGGTTTTTCTGATAACCGCCCAACCCTTGTGAAAGGCTTCTTTTTTGTTTCCCATTTTTGGTGATTTTTTTTTGCCTCGGATTACTGACGGAGGAATAGCAGCTTCCTGGATGATAAATGTGGATGTGGATAAGGGGGCATGGGTCATCGAAAGATGGATGTGAAAGAAGCACAGTGTGTAAACGATCACAGAGAGAGACAGCGCGCTTGGGAGGTGAGGCGAGAGGC